>Ga0247833_1002004_pt1 | contig 31089 bp, 29 predicted proteins | sample LaCruzMarch2015__7_FD_187117 | JGI IMG/M metagenome (GOLD analysis project Ga0247833, IMG submission 187117) | Freshwater microbial communities from meromictic Lake La Cruz, Castile-La Mancha, Spain - LaCruzMarch2015_8m | ecosystem: Environmental > Aquatic > Freshwater > Lake | place: Spain... | reverse complement strand
GCTATGTTGCAGCGCAAGGCGGTAACAATACCCGCGAATATCCAGAGACGCAAGAAAATAAAAAGGGGTGCGTCCCTATTTAATTGATTTTAATTAAAGAGACAGAATAAATGGGGACGCACCATTTATTTTTGTCATTTTTGTTTTTGGACGGCCTTTTGCAACAGCGCTTACGCGGCGCGTGGACGTTTTTTGGAGCTCGAACATGAAATCCTTATCACCGAGGGCCCATTGCCCGCGCAAGCAGGACGCGATCTGCCGCTCAGAGGATAGCGGGAGGCCCGCAATTAATTTCTGACGGTAATTTGCTTGCCGATCAAAGGGCGTATTGCCGCATCGCCAGTAATCTGGATGGGGCTGTAACCAAGCGGGGGAGGTGCCAGGAACCCCTGTGTGCGCACGTGCAGAAGACCATGGCCAAGTTTCGGCATCAACGACCAGGCGTTCACGCAAGGGTTGCTGCTCAAGCCAAATTAAACAGGGCAAGACCCACAGGTTTGGTTGGGGGATTGTTGAATGGAATCGCCCAGAGAAAACATGGCCAGATTTAAGACGAGCCGCAAGCTTACGACCCAGTGCTTGAACAAGTGAGGGCAAACTTGTCGCATGTTGCGGCGTAGCGAGAATTTTGAGGCCATTTGGACAAATCGACCAACCATGGATCGCAACCTGACTAACAGGAGCAGATTGTGCAAGCCATGCCAAAAGATCAGAATAAGGAGGATCGACAGATGTTTGAAAGGATCGCTGTGCAGACTCTGAGAAGTCAATACTGAGCAATTGGGTATAACCCGTTGCGTAGAGCCGAGGTTGTCTAGCCATGATGATCGACCAAGCAAAAATTCAGGGCTTTTTTAGTCGGTAAAAAAGGTTGGGTTCGCTGACAATGTACAGACTGCCAGCGTCATCTGTTGCAATGCCTTCAGGGCGCGGCATCGGTTTCAGCCCTTTGGGTGAAAGTGAAAGCATGCCGCGGCCTTGGCCGCTGTCACCATCTAGCTGCACAATCATTTGAGACTCTTCGCTTAGGAGGTACACGCGGCCATTTACAGGATCAACCTCAACGGAAGACAAGTCCGTGGCAAAGGGGACCTCATCCAACCAGTAACTAATGTTCTCAATTCTCAGGCCGCGAGAGTCAGGTGTCTGTAAATAATTTAATCCGCTCACACGGTAAAGCGTTCTTGGGCTGTGCTCTTTGGAAATATAAAGCCGATCGCGTTTGAGGTCGTACCCAAGACCGTTAAAGCCTTGGTTAGCGTCTTCACCTTCGCCAAAACGTAACAGCAAAGCAAAGGCGCGTGTAACATCAAGCGCTTGTGGTGTGGTGGGGATTTCCGTCAACACGACCCGATTGCGTTTGCCATTGACGAGCGCAATGCGATTGCCACCCATCCAAGCAATACCATTCACATCTGACATACCCTTAATCGGGTAAGTCGCAAGCAATTGACCCTCCATTGAGAGCGCAACAATGGCGGTAGGCTTATTGACAACGCCCAGCAGACGCTTTTGGAGCGGATCGTAGGTCAGTCCGGAAAATTTACCCTCAATTCCTTGAACGACGCGAGGCTGGTCTGGTGTCGAAAACCCTGTGAGCGTGTTGCCGCCTTCAGCGGCAATCTTCTTTTCCCATTCAGCCTGCTTAGCGGCAAGTCCAGAAATCCAGCGATATGCAACTTGTTCGGCATGGTAATAGCGCACGCCGATATAAGTCGCCCAACCCACGACGATCACGAGTAGGCAAGCAAGCAAAATTTTGGAGAGAAACTTGACTAAGTCGGACATACCCAAATCCAGGGACAAACCATGCAGCGAGAAACGATAAAACGCTGCCTAAAACTACCCCTCAGGTTAACACTCTAGCAAACAATACGGAACTTTTGGCATGTCTAGCCGTCTTATTAGCACTCACGGCGCTCGAGTGCTAATATAATGCCTCAGAAGGCGCCTCGATAACAGGAGTCTACGTTCATGACAAATACGGTAGCTTTAACCTTGCAACCTAGTCAACTCGCAATGGCAATTTCTAATCCCGGCTCGCTGGGTACGATTGAGGCTTACATTTCGACAGTCAATCGCTTGCCCGTGCTCACGCCCGAGCATGAGAGTGCCCTTGCCCGACGTTTTCGTGACGAACAAGACATTGCTGCTGCGCGAGAGCTTGTGCTTTCCCACCTGAGGCTAGTGGTGTCAGTTGCCCGTCAATACCTTGGCTATGGTTTACCGCATGCAGACCTGATTCAGGAAGGCAATGTTGGACTGATGAAGGCGGTCAAACGCTTTGACCCTGAGCGCGGTGTCAGGCTTGTTTCGTTTGCAGTGCATTGGATCAAGGCCGAAATACACGAATATATCGTGCGTAACTGGCGGATGGTCAAGGTCGCAACGACAAAAGCGCAGCGCAAGTTGTTCTTTAATTTGCGTAGTATGCGTCCTGATGGTCAGACCCTTGACTCAAAGCAAGTCGACGAAATTGCGGCGCATCTGAATGTGCGCACAGAGGACGTCCGAGAAATGGAAGTGCGTCTTTCTGGCCGCGAGATGCCGCTCGAAAATCAGGATGACGACGAAGATTCTTATGCACCGATTGCCTATTTATCTGATGAAGGGCATGCCGACCCCACTCAGGTCTTGGAGAGACGCGCAGAAGACTTAATGCGGAGTGCTGGCTTGGATCGTGCGCTAGATGGACTCGACCCACGCTCGCGTCGCATTGTTCAGGCGCGCTGGTTGCAAGATGATGGTGGCGCAACGTTGCATGAGTTGGCTGCTGAATTTGGTGTCTCCGCCGAGCGCATTCGTCAGATTGAAGTCGCTGCGATGAAGAAAATGCGCACGGCACTTTCAAACTAACATCCAAAAAACTCCAACATCCCTTACCATTAGGTTCCTACGGAATCTGACGTTATGGATATCAATTCATTTGTATTCGGGCTCACGGGGCTTCTCGCCCTCGTGTGTTTCATGCCGCCCTTAGCGGGGCGGGTCAAGCTGCCTTATTCAGTATTTCTTGCAATCGCAGGCTGTGTGTTGGGTTACGTTTCCCACGTCCATCAATGGGCACCCCCAGTTTTAGGTGAATTTCTCTCAATATTGAGTACCTTTGAGGTGTCTTCGGAGACCTTTTTGGTGGTGTTCCTACCGATTCTGTTGTTTGAAGCGGCCCTTGCGATGAACGTGCGCAAACTCCTAGACGACTTAGGACCCATCTTAATGATGGCAGTGGTTGCGGTCATTGTCAGTACCGTATTAGTGGGTGCCGTACTCTCACAGGTTTCTGGTTTTAGTTTGGTGGTGTGTCTGTTGCTCGGCTCCATCGTTGCGACAACCGATCCCGCAGCTGTGATTGGGATTTTTAAAGAGGTGGGCGCACCGACTCGACTCAACACACTGGTGGAAGGTGAAAGTTTATTGAACGATGCGGCAGCGATTGCGCTGTATGCAGCATTGGTAGGGGTGCTGTCACACTCAACGGAATTAAGCTTTGGTTCGTTGTCACAAAATTTTCTTTATTTATTTATAGGCGGTGGCTTAACGGGGTTTGCAATTGCGCGATTAGCTTGCCTGTCTTTTCCACTGCTGCGAGGCTGGCCCGCGGCTGAGATTTCTTTGACCATCTCTGTGGCCTACCTCTCTTATTTTGTTTCCGAGCACTATCTTCATGTCTCGGGTGTGGTGGCGACTGTGGTGGCCGGTTTGGTCGTAGGCTCTACGGGTCGTACTCGGATGGCTCCCACGACGTTTGTCACCTTGTCGCAATCGTGGCACCAGTTTGGTTTTTGGGCAAACTCCTTGATCTTTTTGTTCGCTGCGATGTTGATTCCAAAGGTGATGGAGCAGGCGACTTGGACGCATCTTTTTTACGTTTTGTTGGTCTTTATCTCGACGTTGTCTGCGCGTGCAATCGTTGTATTTGGTTTGGTACCGTTACTTTCTTTTTCGGGCCTAGGCGCAAGAATCGGCACCCGCTTCCGAGTCGTGTTGTGGTGGGGTGGCTTGCGAGGCGCCTTGTCACTTGCTCTTGCATTGGCTGTCACAGAGCGTACGAGTTTGCCAATCGAGGTGCGCGAATTCATCGCCATCACGGTCACTGGCTTTGTATTGGCGACCCTCTTTGTAAACGGTCTCTCTCTTCAACCCATGATCAAAATGTTGGGACTCAATTTACTGACAAAAAAAGAACGAGCATTACGTAATCAGGCAGTGATTGTGGCGACGGCAATGATTCAGCAGGAGACGGATGAAATTGCGCTGACTGAACAGGTTTCGGCTGCTGCCCGCGAAAAAGTGCATGCTGCGTTTGATAAAAGTATCGAGGATGATCACGAGCTACACATCGTACATTTTTCTCTCAAAGAGCGCATTGATCTTGGGCTGACGATTTTGGCGCGCAGAGAGTATGAGCGATACTTTGATGTGTTGAAACATCAGATCATTGATCGCAATATGGCCGAGCGATTGCTTGGGCGCGCGGAGCGGCTTGAAGAGTCTGTGCGATTGAGAGGCTCGCGCGGGTTTGAGTCAAGCACTGCGCGCGCAATGCGGTATCCGCGGCGGTTTCGCCAAGCGATGCGGGTATACGAAATTTTTGGTGTCCAGCGCTGGCTTGCTTACGAGCTGAGTCAACGTTTTGTTGCGTTGATGTGTATGCGTTCGATCTCACAGCAGCTACTGGAGTTCGTCGGTAAGAAACTTCCAGAAATTTTGGGAAATGAGGCTTGCGAGCGCATTACTGAGTTGCATGCGGCGCGTCTCTCCCAAATTCGCGAGGCCTTGCAAGCACTCGCACTGCAATACCCCAATTATTCACTTTGGATGCAGGAGCACTATCTTGGTCGAATCGCCAGGCGGTTGGAGCGCGAGCGCTATGGAGAAATGTTTGATCAATCGCTGATTAGTGGAGAGGTGTATGAAAGCTTGTCCGACCAAGTGACGCAACGTTGGGCATTTCTGGACCATGATGCGCCGCTCGATATCGCGATGGGCGCTTCCGAACTCGTCGCACGTGTGCCGCTTTTGAGCAGCTTGCCGGTTGACGCGCAGCGCGCAGTGACTAAGATGTTGACGCCGCGTTTGTTTTTGCCAGATCAACTGATTTGGGGCAAAAAGGCACCGCCTTTTGGTCTGTATGTTGTGGCTTCTGGCGCAGTGACTATTTTGCTGCCCGATGGCACACACGTGGAGCTGGGTTCCGGAGAGTTTTTTGGCGAAATGTATCTGCTCAACCACGATGTGCCTGAAAACTTTGAGGTCAGGTCGCTTGGTTACAGCAAAGTCTTGTGCTTACCCGCCAAGGACTTTGATCAGCTGATGTTGCAGGATCCGGCGATTAAAGAGGCGATTGAGCTGGTTGCCAAGCAACGTTTACGTGCGCTCGAAGTTTGGCGCGCACACCAGCCTAGTTCACCGCCCGTTGCATCAAGTCCTCAGTGATGACAATGGACGCTTCAAGCGTAAAGGCATCCCCTTTGAGGAGTGTGTACAGCGTCTCTGTGTCGAGTAGCTGTATTTCCATGACTTCGCCATCGCGATTACTTGGCTTGACATGGGGGGCAAGCACGCATTCGCAGGTGAGGACGGCCTCCAGCTGAAAGCCTTCTGGAAGGCGACGCTTCATGTGCGCAATTGTGCGCAAAGGTGTGCGCGTAACGATGTCCGGGGCGTCAAGGCCCGCTTCTTCGTCCGACTCACGCACAAGCGCTAAGTCCGGATTTTCAAAATTTCCCACCAGTCCACCGACGAGCGTATCCCACATGCCGGGATCAGTTGCCTTGGTGAGGGCACGTCTGGCCACCCATAAGCGACCATCCTCAGACCAGCCACTGAGGTGAACGGCCTTTGTCAACAGCCCCAAGGGGCGCATGACGCCGCGTTCAATCGCACCTACTCGCTTGGTTGGGTTGTTAATCTGCTTTTCGTCTAAGGCCCAGACGTCTAATAACTCATTTCTCCAGCCTGGTGCGCAACCGGCAGCTTTAAGTTTTAAAGCGATTTCTGCTAAGTGGTCATCGAGTGGTGCGCCGGCGGGTAGATTTTCGCCAAAATGAGCAGAATTTGCAGTGAGTTGAACTCCGGATACGCCCGACAAGGCCTGTGCCGCGCCTGGGAAAAGCCATCCGCAACGATTGCCTCCAATAAATAGGGGCAAAGAGGCTGCGAGAGGTGTTTGCGCGGCGCGGTCAAGAAAGCCGTTCATAAGGGGCAGAAGGCTTTGACGAGAAAGAAAAAACGCGGACTGTTTCATGTTGGGCATACGCCTGATAGGGTAAAGGGATTGTAGTGCAGCAGGGATGCCACGGCTGCGCTACAATCACCAACGTTTCTTTGCGATACACGCTAGCCCTCAAGGGTTTTCTCTGGTGGTTAGCCATACAATAATTTTGCGCAGGGCAGTCTCACAGGCAGCACGATAGGGCTGCTAGAGTTTGATATGTCCGTTGTGCGATGTGTTTAGAGGTCAGCATGAAGAAGTTGAGAGAGTTTCTGGGCGTCTGTGCCATGCTATTTGCGGGCATCGCAAGCGCACAAGTTCAAGATATGCCTGGTGGACCACGCGTCAATCAGCTCAATCTCTCGGAGGGCGTGACCCAGATCGCACGCGATGTGGTCTGGCTGCATTGGTTCATGTTGGTCGTCTGTTTGGTGATCTTCGTGGCGGTGTTTGGTGTCATGTTTTACTCAATTTGGGCGCACCGCAAATCCCGTGGCGCCAAGCCTGCAACTTTTCATGAGCACATGGGCGTTGAGGTGGCATGGACCGTAGTGCCATTCCTGATCGTGATTGCCATGGCCCTGCCTGCAACCCGCACGGTTGTTGCCATGAAAGACACTAGCGGCGCGGACTTGACAGTCAAGGTCACGGGTTATCAGTGGAAGTGGGGTTACGAGTACATCGATGGCCCCGCCACAGGTGTCAAATTCCTCTCCAACCTATCTACCCCACGTGCACAGATTGAGAACAAAGAGCCCAAGGGGCCGTTCTATCTGATGGAAGTGGACAACCCTATGGTTGTGCCTGTTGGTAAAAAGATTCGTGTCGCCGTGACGGGTGCTGACGTGATTCACTCTTGGATGGTGCCGGATTTGGCGGTCAAACAAGATGCGATTCCCGGTTTTATTCGTAATGTCTGGTTCCGTGCTGAAAAAATCGGTGAGTACCGTGGACAGTGCACCGAGTTATGCGGAAAAGATCACGCCTACATGCCGATTGTTGTAAAGGTTGTTTCTGAGGCCGATTATCTTAAGTGGGCCACTGAGCAAAAGAAATTGCTTTTGGCTGCTGCGGACGATCCAGCTAAAGAGTGGGCCGCAGCGGAGCTTATTTCACGTGGTGAAAAGGTTTACGCGGCTAACTGCGTGGCTTGCCATCAAGGTAGTGGCAAGGGCGTGACGGGTGCTTTCCCTGCCTTGGATGCGAGCGCCATTGTGATGGGTCCCAAAGGGCCTAACATCGAAATTTTGCTAAAAGGCAAACCAGGTACAGCGATGGCGTCATTTGCTTCTCAGCTTAATGACGTAGAAATTGCATCGGTGATTACGTATACGCGTGCTGCTTGGACCAATGCTGGCAAGGGCAAAGACCCAGTGATTTCGCCTGCGGAAGTTAAAGCGGCTCGTTAAGTTAGTGTGTTGTGCGCTTTTTTATAGTCAAACGGATTAGTTCGTATAGATCGTTGCTCTCACTTATAAAGTGGGGGCCACTTAAGCGGGATAGGAGTTCGCCATGAGTAGCATTCCAGCAGATCAAATTGGTGGCCACGGCCACGACCACGGTCATGACCACGACCACGATCACGACCACCATCACGGCCCGTCGCTGCATGGTTGGCGTCGTTGGTTGTACGCGACCAACCACAAAGACATCGGAACGATGTACCTGATCTTTTCTTTCACCATGTTGCTCGAAGGCGGCCTGTTGGCGCTTTTGCTGCGTACAGAGTTGTTTCAACCGGGTATCCAGTTCTTCCGCCCTGAGTTGTTCAACCAGTTCACGACGATGCACGGTCTGATCATGGTGTTCGGCGCAATTATGCCGGCCTTCGTGGGTTTTGCTAACTGGATGGTGCCGCTGCAAATTGGTGCTTCAGATATGGCGTTCGCCCGTATGAACAACTTTAGCTTCTGGTTGTTGCCTGTTGCCGCTATTTTGCTGACGGCTTCTTTCTTTGTGCCAGGCGGTGCAACGGCTGCGGGCTGGACGCTTTATGCGCCCTTGACCTCGCAGATGGGCCCCGGTATGGACTTGGCAATTTTTGCCATTCACATCATGGGCGCTTCGTCGATCATGGGTGCAATCAACATCGTCGTCACGATCTTAAACATGCGTGCCCCCGGCATGACCTTGATGAAAATGCCTTTGTTCTGTTGGACATGGTTGATTACGGCTTATTTGCTGATTGCCGTGATGCCTGTGTTGGCAGCTGCGATCACAATGGTGTTGACTGACCGTCATTTCGGTACTGGCTTCTTTAACGCAGCGGTTGGTGGCGATCCAGTTCTGTATCAGCATATCTTTTGGTTTTTTGGGCATCCAGAGGTTTACATCATGATTTTGCCGGCCTTCGGCATTGTATCTGCGATTATTCCTGCCTTTGCCCGCAAGCCGCTGTTTGGCTACGCTTCGATGGTTTATGCGACAGCATCTATTGCGATTCTGTCCTTTATTGTTTGGGCGCACCACATGTTTGCCACTGGCATGCCTGTGACCGCTCAGCTTTATTTCATGTACGCCACGATGTTGATTTCAATCCCAACCGGTGTCAAGGTGTTCAACTGGGTCGCGACAATGTGGCGCGGTTCGATGACCTTCGAAACGCCAATGTTGTTTGCGATTGGCTTTGTTTTCGTGTTTACGATTGGTGGCTTTACCGGCATGATCCTGTCCATGGCACCAATCGATATTCAGGTGCATGATACCTACTACGTGGTGGCACACTTCCACTATGTGTTGGTGGCGGGCTCCTTGTTTGCCTTGTTCGCTGGTACCTACTACTGGTTGCCAAAGTGGTCTGGCTACATGTATGACGAGCGCCTGGGCAAGTGGCACTTTTGGATGAGTATGATCTCGTTCAATATCACTTTCTTCCCCATGCATTTTATGGGTTTGGCGGGGATGCCCCGACGTTACGCGGATTATGCGGCTCAATTTACCGACTTCCACCAGATCGCGACCCTTGGCGCATTTTGGTTCGGACTGTCGCAGTTGCTGTTCCTCTACATCATCCTGAAAGCTTATGCCGGTAAGGGCGAGCGCGCTCCCGCAAAGCCTTGGGAAGGCGCAGAGGGCTTGGAGTGGACCGTTCCATCTCCTGCTCCCTTCCACACATTTGAGACCCCTCCACAGGTCAAATAGGATTTTCGATGACACCAGAACAACGTCGCAAAAACAAGCGCGCAGGATGGATTTTTCTAGTGCTTGTCCTTGCGATGTTCGGATGGACAATAGGCAGAAAACTTTTAGAAGCTTGATGTTTCCTGATTCAACGTTGGCGGTAATAAAATGAGTCAGGATTTAAAGCAGTTGTCCCAGCGAAAGCTAAACTTTTTTCAAACACTCAAGGCCATTGCCTGGGCTATGTTTGGAGTTAGAAAAGGCAAGGGATACGAAGAGGATGTCGCTAAACTCAACCCCGTTCATCTTGTTGTGGCTGGTCTGTTGTTTGGCGTGATATTTGTGGTGAGTCTTGTGTTGCTTGTTCAGTTGGCACTCGCAAGCCTCAGCTAGAATAATATTTGATTACTTGTAGTCTGGAGAACATTATGAGTGCACCCCACTCTGCACACGTTAAAGAGGCACCTTATTATTACGTGCCTGCGGATTCATCGCACCCAGTCACTGCCAGCATTACTTTACTAGTGGTCATGCTGGGTGCTGCGGCATGGGTCAATGGTTTAGAAGCTGGTATGTGGGCTGTATTTGCTGGTTTGCTTGGCTTGTTTGTGGTGCTGTACTTTTGGTTCGGCGACGCGATTCGCGAGTCAGAACAAGGCCTCAATAGCAAGCGCATCGATGCTTCCTACCGATGGAGCATGAGTTGGTTCATTTTCTCTGAAGTGATGTTCTTTGCAGCATTTTTCGGGGCACTCTGGTATATTCGTACCGTCACGACCCCTTGGCTCGGAGATCTAGATCACAAACAACTTTTGTGGCCGGATTTCAATGCTGTTTGGCCAAATCTCGGTCCTGCCGGCGTGGTCGAAGCCTTTGAAACAATGGGCCCCTTTTGGCTGCCTACCATCAACACTGCGTTGTTGTTATCCTCAGGCGTGACGTTGACGATTTCTCACCATGCATTGCGCGAAAATCATCGCGGTAAGTCAATGTTTTGGCTGTTTGCAACTGTTGTGCTTGGTTTTGTCTTTGTCGGCTGTCAAGCCTATGAGTACATTCACGCTTACGCTGACTTGAACTTACGCTTTGACTCAGGTGCGTATGGCTCGCTGTTTTATATGCTGACGGGCTTTCACGGATTTCACGTGTTGCTTGGCGCCACGATGCTGACTGTGATTTTAATTCGCATGTTCAAGGGCCATTTTACGGCGGATAGCCACTTCGGTTTTGAGGGTGCTGCGTGGTATTGGCACTTTGTGGACGTGGTGTGGCTAGGACTCTATTTATTCGTCTACTGGTTCTAAGTCACAAGCCGGACAAACCGAAAGGCGACAAATAATTGTTGCCCAAGTAAAAAAGGCCAGCGCGAAGCTGGCCTTTTTTTTGGCTCGAAAACCCGCAGCTAAAAAACGCCATATATCAGCGTTTAAAGCCGGTCGTCTCAATCCAACCCATCCAGTGCGAAAACAGCAAGAACAGAAAGAGCGCGACAGACAGGCCAATACGGACCGTCAGTGCATTGACCGTCTTATTCGATGTCCCTTTGTCGCGCATGAGATAGAAGAGTGCTGAGCCAAGACTGCCTAAAATACCGATAAACGCGAGTATGACCAAAATGCGCATGACAGCCCTCATTTAAAGACGAGATTATCTCAGACATGACAAAAGTAGCATCAAATAGACTTACGCTGATTGCACTTATTCTTTTGGGAGCCGTTGCGTTTGTGTGCCTCATGCTAGGGCGTTGGCAACTTGAGCGCGCAGAGGTGCGAAGGCAAGTCGCCGCGACGCTGGAGGCTGGGCGGCGTGCGCCTCCACTTAGGCTGACTCCAATTGTCTCAAGTGCTGAATTACAAGCATGGAGACCCGCGACCGCAGAAGGTGTATGGCAAAGTGAGTGGAGCGTCTTGTTGGAAAACCGTAATCTTGACGGTCGACCAGGTTTGTGGCTCGCGACGCCATTGATGCTTGATCGGGATACCGCCGTACTGGTATTGAGGGGCTGGCTAGAAAGGCCCATTGCCAGCCGACCTGTGCCCACGATCCCCACCTCGGACTCGACGGTCAGTGTGGTGGGTGAGTTGGCGGTGCGTGTTCCTAGACTTTTTGAGCTGTGGACCAGTGAGACGAACGCTGCAGCCAGTTTTCCCCAGGGTTGGAAGGGTGTCCGGCAATCTACGGTCGGAGTGATCGACCCAACCCTTTTGCCAAGATTACAAAATCTAGATCTAGAGAGTTATGCAAAAAGGACAGGGCTAAAGATGTTACCAACCGTCTTGATGCAAGGCGCGGGTAAGGACGAAGAGGGGCTAAAACGCGTGTGGCCAGAGCCTTCTGTTGATTCGGACAAAAATGTCGGTTATGCCATGCAGTGGTTTGGCTTTGCAGGGATTTTATTAGTGGCTTTTTTGGTCATTATTTGGCGTCGGTTGCGTGTGCGCCAATCACCCTAATTCCGTGCTGACATTCTTGCTGACGCTGAGAATCGCTGTAAAGTACGACTTAGAGATGAATAGATGACTGAAAGATGGAATTGTTGTGACTGAACCTACCCAAAAAATGATGACAGCGACTCCAACGACGCCTGAGCAAAAAAAACTACGCTCTAAGACGCCATTGGTGATCATTGTATTGATGAGTTTCGCACCATTGATCGCTGCGCTACTGGTGTATTTCAATCCTGAGTGGCGTCCTGAAGGTAGCTCTGCGTATGGTCAGCTGGTGCAACCCCAGCGACCAATGCCCTCGGCGCAAAATCTGCCCTTAACGACACTGGATGGCAAGCCCTTCGATTTAAATTCGCTAAAGGGCAAGTGGGTCATGCTTGCGGCGGATGGGGCGGAGTGCCCGGAGTCTTGCGCCCGCAAACTCTATATTGTCCGAAACACCCACGCCAGCCAAGGTAAGCATGTCGAACGCTTGAGTCGAGTGTGGTTCATTACTGACGATGCACCCGTCCCTGAAAAGGTCTTAGAAGCCTACAAGGGTGCTGTGATGGTGCGTGTGAATCCTGTCGTGCTTCAAGAGTTTTTGCTTGGTGGCGCACCCGGATCGATGACGCCAGAGCAAGCACGTAAAGCCTTAGCCCCGCTCACTTGGGTGATTGACCCGAATGGCAATCTTATTTTGCAGTATCCATATATTGAAGATCCTGAAATGTTCCGCAAGGACATTCGCAAACTGATCCAGAACTCCAGGATTGGCTAAATCATGTTGGAAACGCTTACAAGCAAACGCTATCGTAGGATCGTTTTTTTGACGTGGTTTTTGACGTTGGATCTCATTATGTTCGGTGCGTTTGTCCGCCTGACAGACTCTGGGCTGGGTTGTCCAGATTGGCCAGGCTGTTACGGTAGTGTCACGCCTATTGGTGCGCTGGACTCTATCAGACAAGCGGTACAAGTGATGCCAGATGGACCTGTCACTTTACCTAAAGCATGGATCGAAATGATCCATCGCTATGTGGGGGCGTTATTGGGCTTTCTGATTGTTATCATTTCGTGGATGGCCTGGCGTCATCGCAATAAATTTGAGTATTCGCCCAAACTGGCGTTCGTCACACTAATTGCTGTGTGCGTGCAAGGCGCCTTTGGGGCCTGGACCGTGACCATGAAGTTGATGCCCCTGATTGTGACCGTTCACTTGCTAGGTGGAATGTCGCTGTTGGCGTTGATGACATGGCTGGCAGCGCGTGAGCGTGGGTATCCCGCCGTGCTGCACGCCTCTTTGCGTTTCAAGCCTTGGGTCGCGTTGGGTCTTGTGTTGCTGTTTATGCAAATCGCCTTGGGCGGCTGGGTCAGTACTAATTATGCAGCACTTGCTTGCATGGACTTTCCGACCTGCAATGGCAGCTGGTTGCCACCGATGGACTTAAAAAATGGTTTCTCATTGATCCGTGGACTCGGTGAAATGCCCGGTGGAGAAATGATTTCTCAAACAGCGCTGACGGGCATTCATTGGGTGCATCGCAATTTTGCGTTTGTGATCTTTGCTTTTATGGGGTTCCTGAGCTGGCGGTTGATGAAAGACCCTGGCTTAAGAGGTCCAGCACAGCTTGTGTTTGCTCTGCTCGTGGCACAGCTTTTCACGGGCTTGACCACCATTTTCTTTCAATGGCCACTTTTGATTGCCGTTTTACATAATGGTGGAGCGGCAGGTTTAGTTCTGGCGACCGTGACGTTGTTATTCCGCCTCGGACATACTGCTCGAATAGTCGGCGGCGCACAGGGATCAGGAATGAGCGCGAAGCTGCAGCCGGTCACTTAATGGCTGCCGCTTGGTCGAGCTTGCCATTACAATGGCGTACGTTTCATTTAAATAGTGACCATGTCTAGTCTGACTGCCACCTCCCCGAGTCTATTGCGTCAGTACCTTGTGCTGACCAAGCCGCGCGTGACCCAATTAGCGGTCTTTTGCGCGGTGATCGGTATGTTTCTGGCAACGCCGACGCTTCCCGATATGCAAAAAGTGATTGCAGGGACGATTGGTATTTGGTTGCTCGCAGCCGCAGCATTTGCAGTAAATTGCCTGATCGAGCAACGCATTGATGCGCGCATGTTGCGGACTGCGCGTCGCGCCACCGCCACGGGCACCATTTCTTCTGCGCAAGTGATGCTTTTTTCAGGTGTGCTCGGCGGCTTGGGTATGTTAGTGCTATATCGCTGGGTCAACCCTCTGACCATGTGGCTGACCTTTGCCACTTTTGTGGGTTATGCCGTCATTTATACGGTGATTCTCAAGCCGCGCACGCCGCAAAATATTGTGATTGGAGGATTGTCTGGCGCGATGCCGCCGGCACTGGGGTGGGCTGCGGTGGCAGATGCCGTCCCCGCAGAGGCTTGGCTGTTGGTCCTGATCATTTTTATTTGGACACCGCCCCATTTTTGGGCACTCGCTTTGTACCGCACGCGTGATTATGAAAACGCGGGTTTGCCGATGTTGCCTGTGACGCATGGTCAGCAATTTACACGCTTACATATTTTTCTCTACAGCATTGCCCTCATGGCGACGACGGCGTTGCCCTATGTGATCGGCATGAGTGGTTGGTTGTACCTGTTGTGCGCCATGGTGCTGGGTGCGATGTTTGTTTGGTACGCATGGAAACTTTACCGCCACTATAGCGATGAGCTGTCGCGTAAACTTTTCAGATTTTCGATTCTGTACCTCTCGTTACTTTTCGCCGCCTTGCTCGTTGATCATTGGTTGATCGTGGTGGCGCATTAAATGAGAGCGATACTTTTTGCCATGTGCGTATGGCTGCTGACGGCCTGTGGCGATGCGGGCAATATCAAATTTAAAGGCAGTGACATTACGGGGACCAAGCTCGGACAGAGCTGGACCTTGGTGAGCATGGATGGCAAAACGGTCACGCCAGCGAGTTTTCATGGCAAGGTGACGCTTGTTTTCTTTGGTTTCACACAATGTCCAGATGTATGTCCAACAGCCTTGGCGGAGCTGACACAGGTGATGAAGCTGCTCGGCGAGCGTGCCGCCCAGGTGCAGGTGCTGATGATCTCTGTAGATCCTGAGCGCGATACACCAGAGGTGTTGAAGGCGTACATTTCTGGTTTTGATGCTCGCTTTATCGGCTTGACAGGATCTGCTGACCAGATCAAAGCTGCAGCGGGCTCTTTTAAAGCGTATTACGCCAAGGTTCCCGGCGCCAAGGGCACTTATTCAATGGATCACAGCGCTTCTTTTTATCTTTTCGATAAAAAAGGCGAGGCGCGTGCAATGTTGAACAGCACGATTGGTGCGCCAGCAGTAGCGCACGATATCGAAGCGCTGTTGCGCTGAGGTCTACTTTTGCTGTGTGGCGGTAGCATCCCGCCAAGCCTGAAGTGCAAGCTGCGCTTTTTCAGACATGTTGGAAATCTCAAGTTGAGATTTTCTCTCCATAATCATGAGCGCGTAAGGAGTCGCCAGGCAAGAGGCTTCTTGACACAGTCGTAACTCCTCCCCGACGGAAGGACTACGTTGACGCCAAAAGTTGATGGCGGATTCTAATTCTGGGAGAGTAATAAAGCTTTGCATACTTGTATTGTCCCAGAATATTGGTTGGACTTCCTAACAAGTCCCGACTTTTAATCGGTATTCGCTTGCGCCGCCCGAGGCGTCAGGATACGAGTAATATGTAAGGGTTCTCCCCCTCAAGGGCTCGTGATGACCTCAAATTCAAACAATCCATTTATCTTGCCTGGTCTGGGACAGACGGGCGAGATGGCGTCCAATCCATTATTTGCCAGCCTGGAAATGATGCGCCAGACATTTAGCACGCTGTCGGGTGCAAATGGTTTGGCCAAGGGGCTCGCGATGCAGCCGACTCTGGATCCCGCTGAGCTTGAAAAGAAAATTAGTGAGCTCAAGTCTGTAGAAAGTTGGCTAAAGCTCAATCTATCCATGCTGAGCAGCACGATTCAGGGCATGGAAGTACAGCTTGCCACCATCACGACGTTGCAGCAGTTTATGGCCGCCAATAGCGATATTGCCAAGCAGAGTTGGCCAACTACATCCGTTGCACCTCCCGCACCCTCCGCGCCTTCAGCACCTTCGCAGACTCAAGCAGCGGAGGCTCAGGTTCCACCTATTGAAAAAGCACCGAGCCCACCAGTAGGTGCGTCGAATAACGAGGGCGCCCAAGCATGGTGGAATATGTTGACGCAACAGTTTGGTCAGCTTGCTGCCGCGACAACAGCAAGTATGGCTGCTGCGCCTGGCGGGAAAACCCCTGAGGTCGCAACAGCCCCACGTGCTGTTAAAAAAGAAAAGTCGGCAGTCACAAAAGCGACTACTCGCGCACGCAGCATTACAAAAAAACCTGTCACCCGTTCTACACCAAAGAAATAAAGAAGCTGTTTTACTATTTCAAATCATTGATACCGCTTTTGCGCCACATATAAAAATATGCTCAACATCGTGATTCTCGCGGCCGGTCAAGGCAAGCGCATGCAGTCCAACCTTCCTAAAGTGCTTCACCCTATCGCGGGTCGTGCAATGTTGTCGCACGTCTTGGATGCCGCCGAGTCGCTTGGTGCCCAAGGGATCGCTGTCGTAGTGGGGCATGGCGCAGAACAGGTACAGAAAGCGTATGCGGAACACTCCGGATTGCAGTTTGCCTTGCAGCAGCCCCAGCTGGGAACAGGACATGCTGTATTGCAAGCCGTTCCACTCCTGCAGGAGGATGGTGATCTTGATGTGACCATTATTCTTTATGGTGATGTGCCACTGGTCCAGCCAGAAACCTTGCGTGCATTGCTTGCTGCGCGCGGCGAGGGCTTGGCTGTTTTGACGGAAATCCTTGCGGATCCGACAGGCTATGGTCGCATTGTGCGTGATGCGCAGGGGCTGGTTTGTGCCATCGTTGAACACAAAGATGCGAATGCGGAACAGAGAGCAATTAAAGAGGTCAATACGGGAATCGTGGCGGCGCCCACACGTATGCTTAAAGCGTGGCTTGCTCGTTTGACAAATAACAACGCCCAAGGCGAGTATTACCTGACAGATATTATTGGCATGGCGGTTGCAGAGGGGTTACCTGTCAATGTTGCGCATCCTGCGGCGGCGTTTGAAACGCTAGGTGTCAATAGCCGCGCCCAACAAGCGCAGCTTGAGCGACTCTGGCAGACGGAGTTGGCGCGACGTCAGCTTGAGGCGGGTGTGACCTTGGCCGATCCCGCGCGTTTTGATGTGCGTGGGACGCTGACCTGTGGACAAGATGTCTTCATTGATGTGGGCTGTGTGTTTGAAGGTGTCGTGACCTTGGGTGAGGGTGTGCGGATTGGCCCGCATTGCGTACTCCGCGATGTGACCCTCGGCGCGCGTACGCGCATCGAAGCCTTTAGCCATTTAGATCAGACGCAGGTGGGGGCGGATGCACAGATTGGTCCCTACGCACGCCTGCGACCCGGCGCAGTATTGTCAGACCAGACGCATGTCGGTAATTTTGTAGAAATTAAAAACTCCATTATTGGTAAAGATAGCAAAGCCAATCATTTGGCCTATATCGGCGATGCGGATGTAGGTGAACGGGTCAATATTGGTGCCGGGACCATTACGTGTAATTACGATGGGGCGAATAAGCATCGCACCACAATTGAAGACGACGCTTTTATCGGCTCTGACACTCAATTGGTGGCGCCTGTTCGAGTAGGACGTGGTGCGACGGTAGGGGCAGGCACGACGCTGACGCGCGATGCGCCCGCGCATCAGCTGACGGTGACGCGCACCAAACAGACCTCGATTGATGGTTGGAAGCGTCCCGTTAAAAAAGCAAAAGTATGAGCGAAGTTAAAGTAGACAAGCCAGGCGAGGGCATTGAGGGCTTGCCGCCCAGACGGCGTGCCATGGCAGCCTTGGCGCTAGCACTCGGACTCATGTTGGCGGTGCTGGATGCCACCATGATTAATGTGGGCTTGCCGTCTATTGCAGAGAGTCTTAACGAATCTGCCTCGAACATTGTGTGGGTCGTCAATGCCTACAGCCTGACGGTTGCAATGACCTTGTTACCGATGGCAGCGATTGGTGAGCGTATTGGTTTTAAGCGCTTGTTTTACTATGGATTGGTGACGTTTATTTTGGCGGCGCTTGCGAGTGCGCTTGCGCCGAATTTACCTGCCTTGCTGATCAGTCGAATTTTTCAAGGGCTCGGCGGCTCCGCCATCATGTGTTTATTTGGCGCGCTCGTGCGTCATATTTATCCACCTCATTTGATCGGCCGCGGCATTGGACTCAATGCCTTGACGGTTGCGGTGTCCTCGGTATTGGGACCGACGATCGGATCATTTATTTTGTCACTGACGACTTGGCACTGGATCTTTTTCTTTAGCGTGCCGATGGGGTTATTGACCTTGCTAGGCGTGCGTTACCTGCCCGATGTGGCCCCAATTAAGTCGCGCTTTGATTGGCAGGCGGCCATGTTGAGCATGACCACAATCGGTTTGTTTATTCTTGGCATCGATTATTTGATTGATGCGACTTGGCACGGCATTGCGCTCATTGCGATTGCAATCCTGATTGGAACGGCCTTAGTCCGTCGCTCGAGCAAGCAGGCTGCGCCGCTCGTGCCGGTAGATTTGTTTCGGATTCCTGCGATGCGCTATGCGCTTGCGGCCTCGGCCAGTACCTTTGCCGGTCAGATGGCGACCTTGGTGTCGTTGCCCTTTTATTTGCAGATCACGCTCGAGCGCTCTCAATTATCCGTAGGATTTTTAATGGCAGGTTGGCCAGCGGGTGCGGGAGTCATCGCATTGATTGCCGGACGTTTATCTGATCGGTATTCGGTGGCCTTGCTCAGCGGTCTAGGTGCGGGAACGATGGCGTTTGGTTTGTTGTGCGTCGTGTTGATGCCTGCATCGATTGCAGACGGGTGGTTGTTTTCTGCGATGCTGATTTCGGGTGTGGGGTTCGGTTTTTTTCAGACACCCAATAATCGTGTGCTCATTGGTGCCGCGCCACGCCATAGAGCGGGGGCGTTGGGTGGTTTGCAGGCGACGACAAGAGTCTTTAGTCAAAGCTTTGGTGCAGCGGTTGTTTCGTTAGTGTTTAGCTTGGGGTTGAGCTGGGGACCGATGCTTGGGCTCTTGGTGGCAATTTTCTTTTCGCTGATTGCCGTGACGGTCAATATCGTTCGTCATTACTTGGTGCCTCATACAAAGTTCGGGATTTAACGGCTCGCTTTACTCTCGAGTTTTTATACAATAAAATACAAATGTATGCATACAAACCAATTTATTCGGCGCTGGCATAAATCAAGCCAGCCATTAATAAGCGTGGAGACAAGTAATGAATGAATATGACGTGATCGTAGTTGGCGCAGGCAACGCCGCGCTTGCCTCAGCCGTTTCGGCAAAAGAAAATGGTGCACAACGCGTCCTCGTGCTGGAAAAGGCACCGCGCGAAATGCGCGGCGGCAACACGCACTGGAGCGGCGGCGTTTTACGTTTCGCTTTTGATGATCCCCGAGAAATTGGTCCATTATTACCGGGTGTTGAGGACGAATACGAAGATTTTTATTCAGGCATCCAGCCATACACCAGAGACGATTTCCACGGCGATCTGATGCGTGTCACCTCCGGGCAGACCGATCCAGAGTTGTCGCGACTTCTCGTCAACAGCTCCAAGGACACCGTGTTCTGGATGAGTCAGGTCGGTAAGATCCCGATGGAGCCATCGATCACCTTGACGGGTGTTCGAAAGGGTAATCGTATTGTTTGGGCGCGTGGTTTGGTTGTGCGTGCTGAGCATGAAGGCGTTGGACTTTCGCGTAGCTGGTTTGCAACCTGCGAGCGTATGGGCATTGAAATTCGATATGGTGCTGCAGTCGTGGGCCTTCTTCAAAACGAACAGGGTGCAGTGGATGGCGTGAGAGTGCGCGAGGAAAGCGGTATCTCTGAGCTGCACGCAAAAGCAGTTGTGCTAGGTTGTGGTGGCTTTGAAGCAAACGTGCAGATGCGCACGCAGCACATCGGACCCTTGGTCGGTGCAGCAAAGGTTCGTGGCACACCGCATAATCAGGGCGATGGACTCCGTATGGCGATGGGCCTTGGTGCGATGCCCTGGGGGCAGTGGAGTGGATGTCATGCCACGCCGATCTCTGCAGACTGGGGTAATTTTGCACCAAGGGAGATGACCGATAAAAGTAACCGTTTGAGTTACTTATATGGCGTGATGATTAATCGTTTGGGACGTCGTTTTGTAGACGAAGGTGCCGATGGCGCTATGTTTACCTATGCAAAGTATGGTCGCGCTGTGCTGGCCGAACCCGGCGCTAAGGCATATCAATTGTTTGACTCCCAAGTCGTCCATCTGCTTGAGCCAAGATATTCAACGAGTGATCCAATCACCTCAGATACCATCGAGGGATTGATTGAGCAGCTTGACATTGATGACAAGAAGCAAGCACTGAAAACGGTGCTGGAATACAACGCTGCAGCTAAACATGCTTCTGAGGGCTTCGATCCTTCACAAAAGGATGGGCTCTCGACCAGTGGTTTAGCTTTAGAGAAAACCAACTGGGCAACCAAGTTAGAAAAAGGCCCGTTTTATGCCTATAGCGCAACAGGTGGTATCACCTTTACGTTTGGTGGACTGCGTGTGGATGAGCAAACGCGTGTCATCGGTACAGACTGGCGTCCAATAACGGGTCTTTATGCCTGTGGTGAAATGATCGGCGGTCTCTTTTACGATAATTATCCTGCGGGAACGGGACTGGTTTCCGGCGCGACCTTTGGCCGCATTGCCGGCCGAATGGCTGCTTCATTGTGCAGTAGTCAGGTAAAAGTAAAAGCAGCCTAAGGGTGCAAAAGGGGATTCATGATGGGAAAGTCTGAGCAAGGCCTGACGTTAATTAATCGGCTGGCTGCCTTAATTTGTAATTTCGATACCGGCCTGATTAACGAACAGGCGATCACTCTGTCCCGTACAGCCATTATTGACACGCTTGGTGTGACGCTTGCGGGTGTTGTGGAGCCGTGCGTCGCAAACCTGCTCAAGACGCCCGGCATTGCCACGGCACCTGGTCAGTCAACAGTGTTCGGTACTGACAAAAAGACGTCGGCACTGGATGCAGCGTTTATCAATGGTGTGGGCTCCCATGCACATGACTATGATGACTTTAGCCAGCCGATGGGGGGACATCAGTCTGCACCCCTGGTTGCACCGTTGTTTGCGTTGGCTGAGGAGCGTGGAAAGTCAGGATTGCAGTTGATCCAGTCTTACGTGGTGGGTATTGAAACTGAAATTCGAATTGCACGCGCCGTGAATTTTCACCACTACGATCTAGGTTGGCATCCAACAGCCACGCTTGGAATCTTTGGTGCGGTCGCTGCATGCGGTCACCTTATTGGTCTGAGCGAGGAAAAAATGTCGGTGGCGCTTGCGATCGCAGCGTCATTCTCTTCCGGTCTGAAATCGAACTTTGGGACGATGGTCAAACCACTGCATGTCGGACAAACAGGGCGTAACGGTCTTTTGGCAGTTTTGCTTGCTGAGTCCGGTTACGACGCAAATCCTGAAACCTTTGAACACAAGCAAGGCTTTTTGAATGTATTTAACGGCCGTGGTAATTACAACGCAGAACTGATGTTTGAGGGTTGGGCGAATCCTCTTGAGGTGCTGAGCACTGAAATGGGCTTGAAGCAGTTTCCTTGCTGCGGCAGTACCCATCCCGCCATCACCATGATGCTTCAGTTGCGCAAAGAACATACGATTGATCTCGAACAGGTTAAGAGCGTTGAGATTCTGGTGCACAAGAGAAGACTCCCTCACACGTACAATCCAAACCCAATGACCTCGCTTGAGGCGAAGTTTTCTGTACAGTACGCCGTATCTCGTGCGCTTGTGTCTGGAGCGGTGCGTCTGGGTGATTTCGAGGGCGAGGCGCATTTCGATAAACAAGTGCGCGAGATCATGGCTAAAACGACAGCTGGGCCACATCCTGAGATGGCAGACGACTCGCCAGAGCAGTTTGGGGCCGAGGTGAGCATCACGATGCAAGACGGTCAAGTCCTGACGCGTAAAATCAGCAATCTTGTGGGACGAGGTATTTCCTACCCGATGACCAATGAAGAAATATGGGAAAAGTTTAACGACTGCGCAGAAACAGGCGGTATGCCACGTGCGGATATTCTTCCACTATTTGAGCGGCTCGAAACGCTTGAAAAAGCGCCAGACATTCGAATGGTCGCGCGACTGATGCTCAAGAGAGCATTGCCTGGTAAGGGTGCGCCTGCAGCGGATTCCGTCAATACTTCTGGCAATAAAAGTAATCCCAACGTGTTGCAAGAGACCTCATGGGTGCCTTAAGGCACTCAGTCAAGACCTCCTAAGGGGGATCACTCGGTCGCAAGCCTCAGCGCGAGCCCCCCGTCGGTGTTTTATTGCTGGCGGGGAAGCAGATGGATATCTGCAGGCCCGAATGTCACCAGAATATCAGTGCCTGTTGCGAAGTCCTTTTGATGTGTTACGTTCATGGGTACGCCTTGCACGCTGATGGCGTATTCAATATGTGGGCCCATATATTGCACATGATCAATCCTCCCGCGCAAGGCGTTGACGTGGTCACGTGACGCAGCCCCATCAGGTAACTGAATATCGAGGTGCTCTGAACGCAAGACAGCGATCCGCTCTTCCCCCTCGTGACCGGTGACAGACTCCTGAAGCGTGAGCGCCGAGCCATCAGGTGCAAACCAGTTTTGACCTTTGTACGTCACGGTGAGAAAGTTCGCAGCGCCAATAAATTCAGCAGTAAATCGTTTGTTAGGTCGCCGATAAAGTGTACGTGGCTCGCCTTCTTCGATGATATGACCACTTTCCATAACGATGATCCTGTCTGACATGGAAAGCGCCTCGGCCTGATCGTGCGTGACATACACCGCGGGGATGGCAAGCTCCTTTTGAATTCTGCTAATTTCGGCACGCGTGCGATCGCGTAGGCGAGCATCTAGATTAGAGAGGGGTTCGTCAAACAAAAGAACTTTTGGCTTTCCCACAATCGCCCGCGCAAGGGCAACGCGCTGCTGCTGGCCACCAGAGAGCTCTGAGGGCTGACGATCGCCCATACCTGTCAGGCCAACAATATCGAGCGCCCATAAGACCGCTTGTTTTGTCTCAGCTTCTGATCCACCACGTGCGACAAGGGGAAAAGCGATATTTTCAGCGACCGACATGTGCGGCCAAATGGCATAAGACTGAAAAACCATCCCAAGATTGCGTTCATGGGGAGGAGCAAAAATATCTTTTTCTGGCTGCGATACGACTTGACCGTCGATTTCAATGATGCCGCCATTGGTTCGCTCTAGACCTGCGATGCAGCGCAGCGTCGTAGTCTTGCCGCAGCCACTTGGGCCGAGCAAGGTCACGAACTCTCCGTCTGCGACGTCGAACGAAATACCATGAACAATCGTCGTTTTATCGAATGTCTTGATGAGATGACTAACCCGAATTCCCATAATGAATCTTTCCTGGCGATGAAGTGTTATGTTGCTTTAGGTGTCTTGTTGCGTTCGAGAAGCTTGAGCGAGGGTCGACGTTTGGTCAGCAACATGAGCAGATACATGGAGATAAACACCACGATCATTCCTACCAGCGAGAGTGAGCTGGCGAGTCCCCAGTTCGCTTGTTCAAAAAAGGACCAAATGGACGTGGACAATACGCTTGTCGATGCTGTGTAGAGTAGAACAGCAGAGGCAATTTCTCGGAAAAACGCCATAAATAAAAGAAAGTAAGCTCCCTGAAGCGAAGGCATGGCAAGAGGTACCAGGATTTTCTTGATGCCTTGCAGTCGTGTCGCGCCTGAGGTCCAAGCAGCCTCCTCAAGGCTCTTGTCAATCTGCACCATTCGTCCGCCAACAGTTTCGGTTGCATAAGACAAAAAGCGTGTAATGAAAGAAATGATCAGTATGGACAGCGTGCCGTAGATCGGCAGGGGCAGATACGCATAGGCCCATAACAAACCCAGACCGATTACGACGCCAGGCACACCAAAGGGCAGGCTGGCGATGAAGTCAAGGGCACGATAGCCGGGTGGGCGGTGGCGTAGCGTGAAATAGCTCACAAACGATGCCAAGCCGACACCGATCAGCGCGCCAAGACCTGAAACAATCAACGTATTCCAAAAGGAGCGAAGCGTGGAACTTGATTCGAACAGAAAGACGTAATTGCGCAGTGTATACGCCCCTTCGAAGGGGTTGGCGCTGAAGTATTTCAGAACCGACACGTACGCGAGGATAATCACAGGCAGAATCAAGGCGAAGAGGATATAGCCCCAGCACAAGGTGTTGGCGGCCCACTTCCATTTGCCCAAAGAGATGAGCGTGAGTCGGCCCGCTTTTCCGGTGGTGACCGTGAGTCGGCTCCCTCGTGCGATGCGTCGTTGCAACCAGATGGCAAAGCCAGTCAATGCACTCAGCGTCAGCCCGATGGCCGCGGCAAGGCCATAATCGGGTGGCGGAAAGCTGACCAGCAAGTACAGCTGGGTGGCCAACACGGTAATGCGGCCAGGGATACCCATCAAGGCCGGAATCGCAAACTGCTCAATGGAAAGAATAAAGGTTAAGACGAGGCTTGAGGTGATGGAAAAGCTCAACAGAGGAAGAGTAATCCTTCGCAACACGTTAAAAGGCGTGGCACCAGCGGCTCTTGCCGCTTCTTCAAAGGTGGCATCAATTCCTAAAATGGGTCCGCGCATCATCAAATAGACAAAAGGAATCTGATGAAGGACGGTGACGAAAATCATGCCAGATTTTGTATAGGCGTCAACCTTAAGACTGACAATCCCGATGCTTTCGAGGACCCCGTTAATCAGGCCTCCTGGCGAACCAATAATGATCCACGCCATTGCAAGAATAAAAGAGGGAAGAAAAAAACTAAGGCTCACTAATGCCGTAACAATAGTGCCCCCTCGAAAGTCTGTGCGATGCACGACAATGGCAATAGCGGTACCAATGATTGACGCGATGATTGCTGACGCGAGGCCGATAAATAATGTGGTGTAAAAAGTGCCGATGACACCGGTAGAAAAAAGAGCAATCCAGTTATCAAGCGTCCACTGTCCTGCAAGCCCTGGTGCCGCGCTGCGCAAACTGCCATAAATTAATGCGCCCAAAGGAATGGCAACAAGTAACGCGACGATAATAAAGGTGACCAGATAAATGGCACCAAGTATTCGTCCACCGTCAAAAATACTGGCGTTACTAAATATCGGAACCACAGGCGTGCGTGCCATCGACTCCGACACACTATTCATATTATTCATTTCAACCATCCAAACAGGGTGACGTCAGCCCTGCAAGCCGAAGTACGGACTTGCAGGGCCTGCACAAGCAGCGTTTATTGAATGCCGAAGGTTGTGCGCCAGTGATCAACGATTTCTTTTTGCTTTGCTGGAGGCAAGAGCTCAAGACCGTCGACGGTATTTGGCAAGGAGGCGGTGGCGGGGAGGTGAGACATCGCAGGCGCTCCGTTGCGCGTCACAGGTAAACCCGCAAAGTCTTGGAGATAGATTTGACCTTTTTCACTCATCAGCCAATTTGCGAGGACTTTACCTGCATTGATGTTCGGTGCTTTTTCGGCAACAAACATGTATCCCAGAGAAAGTGTCGTTCCTGACTTTGGATAAACGATACCAATGGGCGCACCATCCGCAAGCGCGACGTTGACGGGTAAATCGGTGATTTCAGCTACGTGCACATCGCCTCGGATGACAGCCTGGAGAATGCCACCAGAGCCTTCGAAGAAGCGTACATTATTTGCTTTAAGCTTTGCGGCGGTATCTCCAAGGCCGAGCTTTTCCCAATATGCAACGATGCCTTGAATGGAAACGGAACGCCAAGGTGGATTCATTCCAATCTTGTCTTTCCATTTTGGATCAAATAAGTCTGCCCATTCTTTGGGGGCGTCTGCCGCTTTGACACGCTGCTTGTTCCAGATAATGGCCTCGCGCGCAGTCTGGACGTTGAACAACATGTCCTTGCCTTCGTAATTGACCGCGGGAGGAAAGAATTTGAGTTCAGGGGGTACCCATTTAGCCATCCAGCCACCACTCATCCCGTCAAAAATACGTTGATCAGGAAAAGTAATCAACACATCAGCGATGTTTCTTCCAGAGGAAAACTCAGTGCTGAAACGCTGGATTAGTGGGGCGCTTCCTAAACGGGTCATCTCCATTTTGATCGCGGGATAGGCTTTACGAAACTCGTTTGCCAGGCGCTCAGCACCGGCGGGATTCAGGTTGTGATACAGCATCACCTTGCCCTCTTTACGGGCGGCGGCTTCAATGGCGGGCCAGTCGTTCGTCTGAGCCATGGCCGTGACGGGTAAGAGAAATAGTGCTGCACAGAGACTTAAAGCCATCCTTCTAAAGCGTGACTTAAGAGTTTGCTCACCTGAGGGCTTGTCAGGATCGGGGCAATAGTGGCTTGTCATTTCGTTATCTCCAAAAATCAATTAGCCTGGTTAAGCTGCGGACCAGTTTTAGTTTTTATGTAATTTTATAAAGCTTAGCGTAATGCGTGATTGAGACACATTGGATTTTTATAAACCCTTCACTTTGCATACAGGTGCATATTTACGAATACGGAGTCAGTTGTCAAGGAATACCCGACGTAATCGTAAGTTCTTTACGTCTAGCAGAGCATTTTTTTGCTTAGCTGAAATTTTTCGCTTAAAGAAGAGGGTTCGACATGTCGGTGCTTTTGGCTAAACAGCGCAATAGCGTTGATATTTGAATGTGCTCAGCGGGTTGTGCTAGCATTTCCCAAAAAGCGTGTTTGTTTTGGGAAGACAACTGTGCGTCCAATAAGCCGTGTGATTTATCCTCGATGTCTTTGGGAAAAATAGGCCGTGACCAGCTGCCCAGAGGCGCAGCGCAGCGCTGAAAGACTTTAGTGCCGTCGTTAAGTGTGACAGTCACATCCACATGCATTACGTCGAAGCGACCAGAAATTTCGGGGGTCTGAGTCAGGTGGGTATTCGCCAACAGATGCACGGCATCCGCCGAGAATCGCCGAGCGTCCGTAAAGGAAGCAAGGTTGACGCGGTGATCTAAGAGCGCGACGACTGTGCAGTATTGCAGTGAGAACTTTCCATCAAGGCCTGAGTTCGGAGTTGAGCGATCAATATACGGCATGACAGGCGTGACAATTTCGAGTGTTTTAATTGTTGAGGGATCGGCGATACGGCTGCGACAGTCAAGCGCTGCTGTGATGACGAAATGCGTTGCGTATTGTGAGGGAAATAGTTTCCAGGCGGGACCAGGGTTGAGCGCCCGAGCGGTTAAAAGTGGAGCATGTAAATGGCTGGCATCAAAGCGCTCGCCGAAATACGCGTGTCCATATCCTCGCGGTCCGGCAAGAGGGTCCAAATCAGCCGTAAAGCCTTTTTCAGCGAGTAGTGCGGCCTCGAGGCCACTGCGACTCGCATCACCACAATGCAACGCTTTGGTCATTGAGCCGACATTGGCGAGAATCCCGCTGGCGCGTGAAGATGCAATGCCTACGGCAGCGACCATCTGATGCTCATCCAGCCCTAAAAAGTCACCACAGGCAATGGCGGAGGCGAGTGGGCCAACCACCCCTGGCGGATGCAGGCTAAGCTCTCGTGGTTCAATTTGTCCAGAGGACAGGCGCAGGCGTCCTTGCGCTTCGATGCCTTTGAGCAGCGCGCGCATTAATTGGGCGCCCTGAGGTCCGGCACCTTGTGACTCACGAAACTCGGCCAGTGCGAGTAAGCCAGGCAGGACCGATGAGAGCGCGTGATTAGGTGGATTCCACATTGGCTCGAAGTCGAGCACATGCATCGACATGCCATTGATTTGCGCAGCTTGGGAAAGTGAGGTCTTGAAGCCCTGACCAATGACGGTCGCCATGGGACTGTTGCTCTGCTCCCGCGCAAGCTCACCGGCAAAACGCGGGCCCGGCTCGTTTGCGCCGGCAAACGTTACCGACAGACCATCCATCAGAAATAGACGGGCGGCTCCAAGAAGTTCGGGACTGTCCGGTTTCCAGTCGCGGATCAGGGAGACAAACTTGCGGGTCATGTTTGCATTAGGCGTGCAGTCTAAAAAACTCGAAGTCGTCACAGCGTTGGCTCGCGCAAGTGGAAGTCAGTGAGCTGTTGATAAGCATGCGCGACATTTAAAAGATTGGCTTCGGAGAAGGGCAAACCTACGAGTTGAAAGGACAATGGCAGACCCAGTGGGTCAAAGCCACAGGGAATACTCAGGGAAGGCAGCCCAAAGAGATTGATCGGCCGGGTGAGTGTGGTGAGTCTGCCCACCAGTGCGCGTACCTTATCCCCGCTGCCATCAATGTCAGTCTCGGCAATTGAAGGCACTCGACCACACATGACAGGCATTTGCAGTACATCAATATTGGCCATCGTCGTGAGTAAAAATTGTTCGGTGAGTTGTTTGCGTAAACGCATCGCATCAAGATAATACGTGGCAGGAATAGTGAGGCCAGCCTCGATACGGCTACGGACTTGTGGTGAATAGTCCTGAGGTCTATTCTTGAGCCATTCTCGATGCATGGTTGCCGCTTCACACTTGACGATTGTTTCAGCAACAAAGAAAACAGCTCTCATATCGGGCATTTGGACGGGGACGACAACGGCACCCAGTTCACGCAAAACAGCAAGGCTCGAGTCTAAGCCCGTGACGACCTCAGACTCGATTGGATAACCTAGAGATTCAATGGAGGGCACACCCACTCGCAAACCTTTGATGGATTGACCTAGGGTGGCGAGATAATCAGGCACGTGATGAGCGCTTGCCGTCGAGTCATTTTGATCCGCACCGGCAATCGCATTCATCATGACCGCGCAGTCCGAGGCTGTTCGTGCCAGGACGCCTACGTGGTCGAGGCTCCAGGAGCGCGGCATGGCTCCATAGCGACTCACACGGCCGTATGTGGGCTTTAGGCCTAGAATGCCATTGGCGGCGGCAGGTAGTCTCACAGAGCCGCCTGTGTCTGAGCCTAGCGCGCCGTAGACGAGTCGAGCAGAAACGGCAACACCTGAACCACTGGAAGATCCGCCGGAGATGTGATCGCGATTGTAGGCATTACGGCAATGCCCGTAATGAATGTTGTGGCCAGTAGGACCCGCTGCGAATTCCGACATGCCGAGGCGTCCGACTTGAATCGCACCTTCCTGATCCAGACGACTGAGAACGGTTGCAGTCGTTGAGGCGACCCAGTCACGGCGAATTTCAGTGCCTCCGGTGGAGCCCATGCCTGGTCGATAAAACATGTCTTTGTGAGCTAGAGGTACGCCATACATGGAGCCTTGGGCCTTGCCACCTGCTGCGAGATGGCGGTCACAAGCGCGAGCTTGCTCAAGCGCGGCATTACCGTTGATTTCTACGAAGCAATTTCGAGACGGCTGCCATAGTGCGATACGGTCAAGGCAAGCTTGAACGGCTGACTCAGAGGTGACTTCACGTCTGGCGATAGCAGAGGCCAGGGTAGTGAGACTAAGATTAAGAATGTCCTGGCTCATTTTGCAGCCTTCTCCAACAAAGTAATAAAGCCGGAAGGTTCGTCATCGAAGGTCAGTGCCACACTAGCGCGACGGATTTCTTCCCGCAGCTGACCGACCTCAGCCGCGAGCTCTTCTGCTCGTTTTAAGGTGAAGTCAAAGTCTTGTGTGTGTTTTGCAAATTTTTGTACGAGCTCGCCATCATCCATGTTGTTCTCCAATGTGTGACTTTTCCGTCATCTGTTTTGAAACCGTTTATTCAAGCCCTTTACGCCCAATAAAAAGCTTGCGAAGTATTGAGTCTTTTATCTGAGGTACCATCACCAAAATAACAAGAATCCAGATGACTGCCGCGATGGGGCTGGAAATGTAGACGAGTAGATCGCCTCGACTCATGAACAGGGCTTCTCTCATGTGTTTTTCAATTAAAGGACCCAGCACCAATCCGACAACGAGTGGAGCGAGCTGAAAATCAAGCTTTCTTAATACGTATCCGATTAGACCAATAAATAGCAGTACATAGACATCGAGCATGCTGTTGCGAACGCTATATGAGCCAATCACTGCGACAAGTAAGATCATTGTGAGCAGGATGTGGGCGGGGATCCGCAAAAGGCTCACCCAGACGCTAATCATGGGAATATTTAAAGCCAGTAGCATCACATTACCAATTAGCATGGACGCGATCACACCCCAGAAAATTTCAGGATGATCTGTCATGAGCAGAGGACCGGGTTGTACGCCGTACACCATCATGGCGGCCATCATGAGTGCAGTGATCGCACCGAAGGGCATGCCAAGCGACAGAAGCGGCACCATCGACGAAGTCGCTGCTGCATTATTCGCAGTTTCCGGCCCAGCAACCCCCTCAATTGCGCCTTCGCCAATTTCATCACGATGTTTGGACACTCCCTTTTCAAGTCGATAGGAAGCAAAGCTCGAGAGGGTCGCTGAGGGGCCAGGCAATAAGCCAAAAATAAAACCGACAATCGTGCCGCGTCCAAAAGGTGCCCAAGAGCGCCGAAGCTCCTCTCTGGTTGGCAACATGTCACGCAAACGAACGGCCACTGGTAAGGGCTGACTTTTAATACGCTCCACTAAAAACATAATCTCAGTGATACCGTATAAACCAACGACGAGAGGGACAAGATCGATTCCTTGACTGAGGTCGTTAAAACCAAAGGTGAAGCGGTTCATGGCCGTGACGGCTTCTTCACCAACAGTGCTTAACACCATGCCCAAGCCCATTGGCAAAATACCTGCGGCAAACGATCCGCCAGAGATTCTGGAGAGAAGGAGTAAGCCACCCGCCGTGAGAGCAAAAAATTCAGCCGGTCCAAACAGGATGCCAAGCTGTGCGAGAGCTGGAGAGAACAGCATGACACCGATGACGGAGACAGTGCCGCCGATAAAAGAGCCAATCGCGACGATCGACAGAACGCCACCCGCTCGGCCCCGTTGGGTGAGCTTGTAGCCATCGATGCAGGTGACGACAGAGGAAGACTCGCCCGGCATGTTGACAAGAATGGCCGTTGTAGAACCGCCATATTGAGCGCCGTAATAAATGCCTGCCATCATGATCAGTCCCGCAGTGGGCGGAAATGTGAAGGTAATCGGCAGCAAGATGGCGACGCCTGCAACAGGACCGAGGCCAGGCAGGACGCCCAAAGCGGTACCTGCGAGTGCACCAAAGAACGCTGCAAGCAGATTTTGAAAAGTGAAGACAACGCCAAGGCCATGCAGTAAGCCGGAGATCGGATCCATCGGTGCGGTCCTCTTTTAAA
>Ga0247833_1002001_pt1 | contig 31164 bp, 28 predicted proteins | sample LaCruzMarch2015__7_FD_187117 | JGI IMG/M metagenome (GOLD analysis project Ga0247833, IMG submission 187117) | Freshwater microbial communities from meromictic Lake La Cruz, Castile-La Mancha, Spain - LaCruzMarch2015_8m | ecosystem: Environmental > Aquatic > Freshwater > Lake | place: Spain... | reverse complement strand
GCGTGATGACGATGGCCCAGAGCAAGATGCCGTGTGCCAGCGCAAACACCGGGCGGTCCATGTGGGTGCTCAGCCAGGCGCCCATGAAGAATGCGCCCAGCATCATCAAAAACCCATTCAATGCCGAAGCTGTGCCTGCCCGTTGCGGAAAGGGCACCACAGCGACGCTTTGACCGCATGGCTGATGGACGCCGTGGCCCAGCATGAAGATGTACATGGGCACCATGACGGCCCAGGCACCGTAGCAGTCCTGGCCTTCCCCGGCATGGGCCAGCGCGGCCATGCTGACACCGCCGGTGATGGTCAGCACCGCGGCCATGCCCAAGGTGCGGTGCACGCTGGTGCGGCGCAGCATCCAGAGGCACAAGAAGGTGCCCACGATGTAGGACAGCGACATGCTGAGCATCAGAAAACCATAGGCCGTTTTGCTGTACCCCATGAATTGAATGAAGACAAACGACGAGCTGGCCAAAAAAGTGAACAGACCCAGGTAAGACGCGGAAGACAAAGCGCACCAGGTGAGGAACACGGGGTGGCGCAGGATGGCGAGGTTGGCGCGCATCAGGGGGCCGACGCGCAAGGCGTGCGCATCGGGTTGGGCCAGGGTTTCTTCGAAGCGCCAGGCCAGCAAGGCGAGGGTGCCTGCGCCAAACACCGCGACGGCGATCAGGGCCACGCGCCAGCCCAGCCATTCGGTGAGCAGGCCGCCCAGCGGCGCGCATGCGCAAGCGATGATGCCCAGGCCGGTGAGGGCTTGCGACATGACGGTGGCACCTTGGCTTGGTGCAAACAGGTCGCGCACCACCGCGCGCGCGGCCATGACCCCCGCGCCCATGGCGATGCCTTGCAGGGCGCGGCCTGCGATCAGCCAGGCCATGCTGGGGGCAAATGCACAGGCCACCGATGCGAGTTTGAAAGCAGCCATGCCCCACAGCAGGATGGGTCTGCGGCCAAAACGGTCCGACATGGGACCCCAAATGAGCTGGGACAGACCAAAGGCCAGGAGCAGCGCCGTGAGCGTGAGTTGTGCCTGGCCCATGCTGGCACCAAACCCCTGGGTGATGGCGGGCAGGGCCGGCAAATACAGGTCGCTGGTGACGGGTTGCAGGCCGAGCAGCAGGGCCAAGAGCAAGACGACGAGTCTGGGGGCCATCACCGGCCTCGCAAAAACAGCGCATCCAGATCGCGCATCGTCATCTGGCGCCAAGTGGGCCGGCCGTGGTTGCACTGGTCGGAGCGTTCGGTGTCTTCCATCTGGCGCAGCAAGCCGTTCATTTCATCGAGCGTCAAGCGGCGGTTGGCGCGCACCGCGCCGTGACAGGCCATGGTGGCCAAAATTTCATTTTGGGCGCGCTGCACCACCGTGCTGGCGTCGTGCTGGGCCAGCTCGGCCAACACGCTGCGCGCCAACTCCACCGCGTCGCCTTGCGCCAAGCTGGTGGGCACGGCGCGCACGGCCAGGGTCTTGGCCGACAGGGGCGAGATTTCCAGCCCCAATTGTTCCAGCGCTTCGGCGCAGGCCTCGGCCGTGGCCACTTCGTTGGGGGTGGCGGCAAAGGTGGCCGGGATCAGCAGCGGTTGGCTGGCGATGCGCGAGGCTTCCGTGGTGTTGAGTTGGTTTTTCAGGCGTTCGTACACGATGCGCTCGTGCGCCGCGTGCATGTCCACCACCACCAGGCCTTGCTTGTTTTCGGCCAGGATGTAGACGCCGTGCAGTTGGGCCACTGCGCGGCCCAGCGGCCAGGGGTTGTCGGCGGCGCTGGCGTTTGGCCAGGGCTGATCGCGGTCGGAGACCGCTCCTGCGGGGGCGAGGGATGCAGCATCGCGGTTGGAGACCGCTCCTACGGGGGAGGGTATTGTGTGGGAGCGTTCTCCGACTGCGAAAGGGGCTGGCCAATCGGCAGGGCGGGCTTCTTGCGCAACAAGCGCTTCATTGCGCTCAGGCGGGTTCCACAGCGCCTTCAGGTCGGCCATGGCTTGTTCGCCGTCCACTCGGGGGCGCACAAAATCGGCAGGTTTGTAGCTCGGGGCCGAAAAAGTCGAGGGGCCAGGGCGTTCGAAGCCCATGCCGCCTTGCTGCCAGGCCGCTGACTCGGGCAGGGCTTTGGAAGAGGGGGCCTTCAGGTCGAAGTCGCTGGCGGGCAGGGCAGACGCATCGTTCAGGTTTTGCGAACGCGGCACCGCCAAGGCGTTTTCGAGGGCATGCCGCACCGCCTGGTGCACCGCGCGGCTGTCGCGAAAGCGCACCTCGATCTTAGTCGGGTGCACATTCACGTCCACCAGGGTCGGGTCGATCTGCATGAACAGCGCATAGGCCGGTTGTTTGTGGCCGTGCAGCACGTCTTCGTAGGCGCTGCGCGCGCCGTGCATGACCACTTTGTCGCGCACAAAGCGGCCGTTCACATAGGCAAATTGGTGGTCGGGGCGTGAGCGGGCAGCGTCGGGCAGACCCGCGCGCCCCGTCACTTTGAGCGGCCCGGCGTGGTATTCGATGGGAATGGACTGGGCCACAAACTCCTCACCCAGCACATCGGCCAGGCGCTGCGCCAGGCCTGCCGCGCCAGGGTGCACGCGCCACTGCTCCACCAGCTTGCCCTCGTGCCAGATGGCAAAACCCACGTCAGGGCGCGCCAGCGCGTGGCGGCGCACCGCCTCCACGCAGTGCGCCAGCTCGGTGCTGTCGCTTTTGAGGAATTTGCGGCGGGCCGGGGTCGAGAAAAACAGCTCTTTGACCTCTACCGTGGTGCCCACGGCGCGGGCGGCCGGGCGGATCTCGCCAGTACGGCCGTCCAGCGCAAAGGCGGTGGGCTGGCCGTCCATGCGCGAGAGCAAGGTGAGCTCGGACACCGAATGGATGGCCGCCAGCGCCTCGCCTCGAAAGCCCATGGTCATCACCGATTCGAGGTCGTCCAAATTGCTGATCTTGCTGGTGGCGTGGCGCTTCAAGGCAGTGGCCAACTCGTCCGGCGCGATGCCACCGCCGTCGTCCTCCACCGAAATCAGCCGCGTGCCGCCACCCATCAGGCGCAGCGTGATGCTTTGAGCACCTGCGTCCATGGCGTTGTCCACCAACTCGCGCACGACCGAAGCGGGGCGCTCGACCACCTCGCCAGCGGCGATCTGGCTGATCAGTTCATCGGGGAGTTCGCGGATGGGGCGGCGCGCGTAAGCCGGGGGTTGTTGGGAAGTCACTGCCAGATTTTAGGGGCTCTGCTTGGGCGCTTGGGCGGGGATAATCGTCGCATGGACATTCTTTTGCAACTCGTTGATTTCATCCTCCACGTCGATCGATATTTGGAGGCCTTTGTCGCTCAACATGGGGCTTGGGTCTATGCCCTGCTGTTCCTCATCATCTTTGTCGAAACCGGTGTGGTGGTCATGCCATTTTTGCCGGGCGACTCGCTGCTCTTCATCGTTGGGGCCATGTGCGGCGCGGGCTTGATGAGTTTGCCCTTGGTCATGGGCCTGCTGCTCGCAGCCGCCATTTTGGGTGACCAAACCAACTACACCATCGGGCGCTACTTCGGGCCCCGGGTGTTCCAGTGGGAAGAGTCGCGGTTTTTCAGTCGCCGCGGTTTTGACCAGGCCCATGCGTTTTACGAAAAATACGGTGGCATCACCATCATTTTGGCCCGTTTCATGCCTTTTGTGCGCACCTTTGTGCCTTTTGTGGCGGGCGTGGCCGAGATGACGCGCAGCAAATTCACCTTCTTCAATGTGGTGGGCGCGGTGATTTGGGTGGTGGGCCTGTTGTCGGTGGGTTACCTGTTTGGCAACCTGCCGATCGTGCAGCAGCACCTGAGCAAGATCATCTGGGCCTTGATCATCGTGCCCGGCCTGATCGCCCTGTTCGGGGCCTGGAAGGCGCGCCGCGCCGGTGTCTGAGCCGCGGGGCTGTCATGCACCACGAGAACGCGAAATGTCGCTTCGCGCCAGCCCACAATGTCGGACCTGAAGGCACCGACCTACGGGGCCAAGTCGGACCTGAAGGCACCGACCTACGGGGAAGGCGGTATTTGTAGGTCGGCGCCTTCAGGTCCGACAAAGCGCGTGGTGAACCACCGCCAGTTGGCTTGCGTCATGCCCCTGGGCGCTCATCAAGCGTCGCCAAAATTGAGCGGCAAGCCCACATAGTTTTCTGCGATGGTGCGCGAGCCCGCTTGGCTGTGGACCAGGTAGTCCAGTTCGGCGTCTTGGAACTTCTGGCCGATGTCGCCGTTTTCGGGAAAGTGGTGCATCAGGCTGGTGAACCACCAGCTGAAACGCTCGGCACGCCAGATGCGGCGCAGGCAGCGCTCTGAATAGCTGTCGATGCCCGCCTCCGAGTTCTCTCGGTAGTACTCAATGAGAGCGGTGGACAGGTACTTCACATCGGTGGCCGCCAGGTTCAGGCCCTTGGCGCCTGTGGGCGGCACGATGTGGGCGGCGTCACCCGCCAGGAACATGCGGCCAAAGCGCATGGGCTCGGTCACAAAGCTGCGCAGCGGCGCGATGCTTTTTTCGATGCTGGGGCCGGTGACCAAATGCTCGCGTGCTTCGGGGTCGAGGCGGTTGCACAGCTCGGCCCAGAAGGCGTCGTCGGACCATTGTTCGACCTTGTCGGTCAAGGGCACCTGCAGGTAATAGCGGCTGCGCGTGGCGCTGCGCTGCGAGCACAGGGCAAAGCCGCGCGTGCTGTTGGCGTAAATGAGTTCATGGTGCACGGGTGGGGTGTCGGACAACACGCCCAGCCAGCCGAAGGGGTAGACCTTTTCATATTCCTTGATCGCGCCTTGAGGGGCACTGGCGCGGCAAACGCCGTGAAAGCCGTCGCAACCGGCGATGAAATCGCATTCAAGGGTATGCAGCTGGCCATTTTTTTCGTAGGTGACGCGGGGCTTGGCGGTGTCGAATTCGTGCACCTGCACGTTCTCGGCCTCGTACACCGTGGGCAGGCCTGCGGCTTGGCGTGCGTCCATCAGGTCGCGGGTGACTTCGGTCTGGCCATACACCATGACGTTTTTGCCGCCGGTGAGCTGGTTCATGTCGATGCGGTGACGTGCCCCTTTGAACAACAAGTCAAAACCGCCGTGGACCAGACCCTCCTTGTGCATGCGCTGGCCCACACCGGCTTCGTCGAGCAGATCCATGCTCACTTGCTCGAGCACACCGGCCCGGATGCGCGAGAGCACATAGTCACCGCTTTGGCGTTCCACGATGACGGCGTCGATGCCGGCTTTGTAGAGCAGCTGCCCCAGCAGCAAGCCCGAGGGGCCTGCGCCAACGATGGCAACCTGAGTGCGCGTGGCTTCGGTCATGAAAAGTCTCCGGGAATGTGGGTCAAAGGCAATGCCCGCAAGCTTAGACAAGAAGTCAGGGCGTGTCAGCGCTGTAGATTTTGGTTTGTGCGATGCTTGTTATTTTTGTGCGATGATCGCGCAAATTAACGCAGATCAACGGGTTTTCCCAACGACCCTGTCGGGGCTGAAGCCACCGACCTACGGGGTCTGTCACTTGTAGGTCGGTGGCTTCAGTCCCGACATTTCACGAACAAGGCCCAAATGACCATCGCCAAAGCAGACTACATCGAAAGCCTGGCCAAGGGCCTGGCCGTGCTGGAAGCGTTTGACACCGAACGTCAGCGCCTGAATGCCACGCAAGCCGCGCAGCGCACCGGCATCACGCGGGCGGCGGCGCGGCGCCACTTGCTCACGCTGGCCGAACTGGGCTACCTGGACACCGATGGCGCGCATTACTGGTTGTCGGCGCGGGTGTTGCGTCTGGCGGGCAGCTACATGGCCACTTCGCGTTTGCCGCGCACCCTGCAGCCCACGCTCAACCGCTTGGCCGCGCAAACGCAGGCGGCTTTCAGCGCGGTCGTGCTCGATGGTGATGAATGTGTCATCGTGGCCCGCAGCGCAGGCGCGGCCGAGCCGGTTCGACACTTGGCCTATGGCTTGCACTTGGGCGCACGCTTGCCCGCGCACGCCACTTCGACTGGGCAGGTTTTGCTGGCCAACTTGCCCAGGGCCGACATGACGGGTTGGCTTAAAGGCCGCAGCCTGGCACGCATCACGCCCGAGACTGAAGTGGGGTCAGTGGCGTTCAAAAAAATCATCGATCAGGTGCGTCAGCAGGACCATGCTTTGTCACGCGGTGCGCATGAGTTGGGCATCCACGCGCTTGCCGTGCCATTGAGGAATATGCAAGGCCTTACGCTGGCTGCATTGAATGTGGTGGGGACTGCCGAGCAGCTGACCGATGCGGCTGTAGCACACAAGTGGTTGCCTTTGTTGCAGGATGCCGCTAGGGAGTTGCGACCTTTGTTGTGACGAATACTTTGGAAGTCTTATGACTCATGAAATCCTTCCGGGCGCGCCCAGTGATGCAAACAGTCGGCGGCCATGGCCTGTATGGCCTGGGCGTTGGACACGTCGGGGGTGTGAACGCGGCAGCGCTCGGGGGCCAGTGCCTGTAGGGCTTCCAAGGCATGGGGGTTCAGGCCGACCAGCGCGACCTGCGCACCCGAGCCCAGCAACTGCCGCGCCAAGCTTTACCCCAAGCCCCCGCAGGCTCCTGTGATGACGGCGCGTTGGAGCGAGGGCATGGGGTTTTGACTGGAATGCGGGTGAGTGGAATCGTTTGTAATTTTGCACGTCAACTCACTCTGGGGCCTCATTCAAGGCCCTTGCGAAAGGCTTGTTCAAGGGCTGCACTGGCTGGCGATATTTTTTCCGACCACAGGCCGCACGCAGAAATAGCGTATTTCGGGCGACTGGAATTCCTTGATCGATCGCACCATGGAGGGGTTGGGCATTTCTGGGGCCATCACCCGTTCTTGTGACAAAGCCCACAAGCCCTTGCTGCTGTTCACGCCGCCGTTCCAGTCGCCCAATTCACTCAGGTAAACGTACTCACCCACGGTGGGCAATCGGGCTTGCATGCATTCGCAGGCAAATTGGGCTTTGCGCGGCGAGTTGGTGGTGCCCAGCACATTGCCCGGCGCACCCAACAGTTCCAAGGTTTTCCCCAGGTAAGCGACCTGGCTGGGAAAGTGCGTTTTTTGAAACTGGCTGAACACTTGGTAGGCGATTTGTCCCATCACCGATTCCGGCATGCCCCGGGCCTGGTAATTGAAGCTGTGTCCTGGCTGGGTTTCGAGGTGCAGGGTCACCAGCACATCACCTTTGCATCCCGGACTGAAGGAATAAGTGCCCCAGGCCATGCCGGTCAAACCCTGAAGCTGTTTGGCTTCCAAGCTGCCCTGTCTTTGCTGGGCGCGCAGCACGCGCACCAACTCGCTCAGGGCCGTGGGGTTGAATAAATTCACCTTGCGCACTTGGGGATGGTGCAGTTGATACACCCGGTCGAGCGCGGCCTTGAAACTGCCTTCGAGCAAGACGTCCATGCCAAATCCGCCCGTGGCCCGTTGCCGCCCTTGGTCGATCAGGCTGTCCAAGGTCTGCAGCAACTCAGGTGCTTGCTTGGGTTCAGCGCCAATGCGGATCAAGTCGACCAACAATCGGGCCATGTCGCTAGCCTGTTGAGCGCGGGTGCGGCCATAGGCATCTTGGTATTGGCAAAGATCCTGGCCGCGCACAAAGGGGATGGTCGGCCACAAGGTCACCTGGGCAGTGCTGTGGGAGGGATCGGCCAAAGCCTGCCCGCCCAAGACCGTGCCACAAAAAATCAGACCCATATTGCGCATCATGCGCGCCAGCATAGCCACCAGCCTAAGACATGGCCTTGACATAGCGCAGTGAATCAGCTCAAAGGTTTCAGCTCAGTACCCCATGCCCAAGATGAACTGGCGCACGCCCAGCTCGTCCATTTGCTTTTGTTCGTGGCGTTTGGCGTCTTGCGCCACAGCTTTCACATCTTGCTCGGCCAGCGACGTCATCTTGTGCAACTCGATATCGGCTTGCAGCTTTTTTTGGCGCATCTGTGTCAGCGTGGCCTGGGCTTTACCCAGGTCGACCACCACGCGCTGCTGCAGGTTCAGCAGCTGGGCCATGAACTGGCGGTGGTTCATGCTCGCTTGCATGCCCATCACCGGCGCTTGGTGGGTCTGCTCCTGCAGGCGGTATTCATCGTACAGCTTGCACAGGCGCTGGTGGCTGGCTTCGAGCTGATCGACACGGGCCATGGCCCGCAGGATGTCGTTTTGCGCATCGTTGACCGCGTCTTGGGCTTTGCGCACCAGCACAGGCCAACAATTTCGGGCTTCTCGCATGGTTTTCTCCTTGGGGGTTTCAGGCGGTCATCAAGGCCCGGACTTCGCGGCGCGTGGCCGCGGCGTCCTGGCTGGTGTGCATGTCTTGGTGTAAAAAATGTTCCATCGCCGTGCGCAGGCGAATGGCCTGGTCCAGGTCTGGGTTGCTGCCTGCCTCGTAAGCGCCGACCTGGATCAGGTCCTGGTTTTGTTGGTACAGCGTCCACAAACGCCTGAAACGGTTGGCCAGCTTTTGGTCTTCGGGCGAGAGCAGGTTTTGCATCACCCGCGAGACCGAACCGGTCAGGTCAATGGCGGGGTAATGCGCCGCATCGGCGAGCTTGCGTGAGAGCATCACCTGGCCATCGAGCGAAGCGCGGGCAATGTCCACGATCGGGTCATTGGCGTCGTCGCCCTCGGCCAGCACGGTGTAGATGGCGGTGATCGATCCAAAGCCATGTCGCCCGACACCGGCACGTTCGATCAAATTGGGCAGCAGCGCAAACACCGAGGGCGGGTAGCCTTTGGCGGTGGGGGGCTCGCCAACAGCCAGACCGATCTCGCGCTGCGCATGGGCCACACGCGTGAGACTGTCCACCAGCATCAAGACGTTTTTGCCTTGATCGCGAAAGTATTCGGCGATCACATGCGTCAGGTGCGTGGCTTTGAGGCGCAGCACGGGCGACTCGTTGGCCGGTGCTGCCACCAGCACCGACTTGGCCAGGCCCACTGGGCCCAAAGACTCTTCAATGAAGGCCTGCACCTCACGGCCGCGCTCACCGATCAGGCCGATCACCACCACGTCGGCTTCGGTGAAGCGGGTCATCATGCCCAGCAACACGCTCTTGCCGACGCCAGAGCCCGCCACCAGGCCCAGGCGCTGGCCCCGGCCAATGGTCAACATGCCGTTGATGGCTTTGACCCCCACGTCCAGCACTTCCTTGATGGGGCCACGCTCCATGGGGTTGATGGGACGGCCTTGCAGGCTCAGCACATCGCGGCACTCGGGCGGCGGTTTGCCGTCGAGCGGCTGACCACGCCCATCGATGATGCGGCCCAGCAAATCGGGACCCAGGCACACTTGTGAGGTGTGGCTGAGCACGCGCACCTGTGCTCCTGGACCGATGCCTTGCGGCTCGGTGAAGGGCAATAAAAAAAGCGTTTCGTCGTTGAAGCCCACCACCTCGGCCTCGACCCGGTGGCCCATCTGCCCCATCACTTCGCAGCAGGCGCCCAGCGGCGCCATCAGGCCACGCGTTTCCAGACGCATCCCCACCAACCGCACCAAGGTGCCGCTGCGCTGGGGCTCTGGGGCATGCAGACCGCCGATCAGCTGGTTGACTTCTTGATCGAAGTTCATGTCGGGCTGTCCTCGCCGGAGTCTGCGTTTTTGATGTCGGTGTCCTGCACGTCAATGACTTGCCGGTCCCAGTCTCGTTTGGGGGTGTTTTCAGGCATGGCATCGACTTTGTCTTGCACCAGACTGGACGTTTGCATCCAGGCCTCGGGCTGGGGCAGCAGGCGACGGGCCAACGACTCCAGGCGGTGCTCGATCAGGTCTTGCACCACGCTGTCTTGTACGCGAACACGCACACTGCCCGGGCGCAATTGGGGGTCGGCCTCCAGCTCCAGGTGGGCCGTCACGGCTTCCCCCATGGCTTGCAGGCGCTTCATGTCTTGCGGATTCAGGCTGACTTTGACCGGTTGCGCCGGGTGGTCCAATTGCTGGATGCACGACTGAATCAGGCCCTGAATGGCTTGTCCAGAAATTTGCAGCTCGGCGCGCACCAGTTGTTCTGCCAGGTGCAAGGACAAGCGTTTGAGTGGCTCAAAAAACCGCTGGGGGTCTTGGCTGATGCTGCGCAGCTCGATGCCCAAATGGCGGATGAGTTCGCGTTCCTTCTCGCGTTCGGCGTCCAGTTGGGCGTGCACATGCGCCTGGCCTTCCTGGTTGCCACGTTGGAAAGACTCGTCCAACATCGCGGCCAGTGCCGATTCCGAGACTGAGGTGTTTTCGGGCTCTGGCGCCGCCAAGGCCGCCGGCTCTGTGGCCTCTTGCGCTGGCGCCTGACTGTCGTCGGTGAACTCGCTTGCATTCAGAGGTGAAGGCGAGGTCAGGGCGTCGGTCGGCTCGCTGCGGTCGGCCACACGCCAGGGGCCAAAGGCGTGCGCTTTGGCTTCGTCCCATTGCGTGCGCAGGAAACTGGGGGTCTGGCTTTTGCCGTTGAGCAAAGGGTTGGTGCTCCAAGGGGCAACTTGGGCATTCGGGTCAGACAAAGCCATCGCCGCCTCCTGCCAACACCAGCTCGCCCGCATCGGACAGCTTGCGTGCCAGACGCATGACGTTCTTTTGTGCTTCTTCCACTTCGGTGATGCGCAATGGCCCTTTGCTTTCCATGTCGTCCACAAACATGACGCGAGCGCGGGCGGACATGTTGTCCAGGAACTTGTCCTTGACGAAGTCAGGCGCACCTTTGAGCGCGACCATCAACAGGTCTGGCTCGGCCGTGCGCATGATGGCCTGGATGCCCCGGTTGTCAACGCTCACCAAATTCTCAAAGGTGAACATGTTGTCCTGGATCTTTTGCATCAAATCGGCGTCGATCACCGACAGGCCAGACATGATGGCCGATTCGAGCTCGACCTTGACCGAGTTCATAATTTGAGCGGCCGCTTTGACGCCACCAAAGCTGGACGATTTGGACGAAGAGTTGGTGGCGAACTGCTTCATCATGATTTGCTCCAACTCTTCCATGGCCGAAGGCTGCACCGTGTCCAAGCTGGCAATGCGTTGAATGATTTCTGGACGCGCTTCTGCGGGCAGAAAATTCAGCACGTCAGCGGCCACGATGTGTTCCAACACCGACAAGATGATGGCCACCACCTGGGGGTGTTCACCCCGGATCATTTCTGCAATGGAACGGGCATCCATCCATTTGAGGATTTCAAGCCCTTTGCTGCCCTGGCCTGGCATGATGCGGCTGAGCACCGAAGACGCTTTGTCTTCACCCAAAGCGCGTTTCAAGACCTTCTCCACATAGTCTCCTGTGCCCAAGCCCAAGCTGGTCTGCTTCTTGAGTGTGGACACAAATTCGTCGAGCACCACGTTCACCGCCTCTTGCGACAAATCGGCCACCGACACCATCGCAGCGCCCAGCGACTGAACCTCTTTGGGGTTCAAAAACCGGATGATTTCGGCCGCTTGTTGCTCGCCCAGTAAAAGCATCAGCACCGCAGCCCGCTGTGAGCCGGTCAGGGCGTCCAGCTCCTTTTGCAGCACTTCGGTCATCACGATCGGTGCATCGCCCAAAACCGATGCGACTTCCTTGGCGTCCTTGCCTTTGGCATCTTTCTCGTTGTCTTTTTTCGTAGCCATCGTTTTGTCCTTGTGTCTCTCAGGAAACCTTGATCATGCCCTTGAGCACGTTGGCCACTCGGCCTGAATCTTCGGCCACCAGCATGCGGATGAGGGCCACTTTGTCGTCGTAGGTGTTGGCCGTGTCCAGCATGTCGATGCTGATGCTCGACTTCTTGGGCTTGAGCTTGGCCTTGATCTCTTCCAAACTTTCGCCTTCGCCGATCTGGATCATGCGCATGTCTTCGGCACTGAGCTCGCCATCGGCCATCGCAGCTTTGGCTTTTTCTTCTTCTTCGGCCATAGACTTGGCCGTCGTGATGCTGCGCATGATCGGGCGCACCACGATCAGCATGAAAACGATGAAGCTGATGGCGATCAGGGCGCTGGTCAGGCCGGACTGCACTTTATTTTCGATGTACCACGGTATGGTCTCGAGGGGTGCAGGTGCTTCAAAACGGGCGGGTACCACCGAGACATTGTCGCCACGTGCTTGGTCAAAACCTACCACACCACGCACCACCTGTTGCATTTGCTCAATTTCTTGGGGGGTAAAGGGCACGCTCTTGGGTGCATTGGGGTCTACCGCCGCGCCTTCCGCCGGCGGCGGGGCAGGGCGCTCGTTCACGATCACAGCCACGCTGACTTTTCGGATGCCGCCGCTGGCGCTGCGCACATGACGCACCGTACGGTCGATCTCAAAATTTCGCGTGGAGCGGCTGCTCAGTGTGTTGTTCGACTCAGACTGGCCCTTGGTCGTGTCCACCTGGGTGCTGTTGGTGGTGGTGGGGTTGGCCGGTGGCGAGTTCGCCAGTGAGCCCGGGATGCCCTCGGCAGCGCGCACGGCAGCGCGGTCTTCGGCCAGCACCTCTGAGCGGGTACGGGGGCCTTTGTCGCGGTTGTCAAAGTCTTCGGTGGTGCTTTCGGTCTGGGTAAAGTCCAGCGACAAGTTCACCTGCGAGCGCACATTGGCTTCGCCCACCATGGGCGAGAGGATCTGCATGATGCGGTTGCGCAAGACCTCTTCCATTTGTTGTTTGTGCTGCTCCTGAGCGGAAGTCAGGCCTAATTTTTGTTCGGTGGCCGACTCGGTCATCAGCTTGCCCACGTTGTCGACCACAGTGACGTGGTCCGGCGTGAGGTAGGGCACGCTGGATGACACCAAATGAACGATGGCCTGCACTTGAGATGCGGACACCGCGCGGCCGGGGTAGGGGGCCAGCACCACCGAAGCCTTAGGGGGCGTGCGGTCACGCACGAACACACTTTGTTTGGGCGTGGCCAAGTGCACGCGGGCGCTTTGCACACTGCCAATTTGCATGATGCTGCGGGCCAGTTCCTGCTCCATGGCGGCGTTCACCTTGACCTGCTCCATGAACTGGGTGGTGGTCATGGACGACTGGTCTTTCAGGCCATCCAGGCCCGTCGCGCCCGCCTTGGGCAAGCCTTGCGCGGCCAGAAAAATGCGCGCCTCGTGGAAACGGTCACTGGGCACCGTCAGCTGGCCGGTGGCCGGATCGATCTTGGGTTTGAAGTCAGACGTTTTGAGCGATTCGAAAGCGGCTTGCTGGTCGGCCTCTTGCAGACCGGGCATGACCGGGCGGTAAGGCGTGGTTGACATCCAGGCATACATCAAGCCAAACAGCACCATGACGGCCAGCATCACGATCAGCGGCAAAACCCGTCGTACCGAAGGTTGGTTGAGCACTTTGGTGAAGGTGTCCGCCATGCCCAGCGTTTGCCAGGGGCTCAAACCGGTGCCCGGCTCGTTGGCGCCTGTGGCGCCGGCTGGGGTGGTCAGTGCCATGCTGCCGTTGGGCGCAGGTGCGGGTGCCGAGACGGCCCCCGAGTTGGCAGGCACGGTCATCATGCCGTTGTTCATTGTTGCGGTCGCTGTGGCCATGGTGTGTTCTCTTTAAATCGTTCAGACCGGCATGTTCAAAATGTCTTCGTAGGCTTTGAGCACCTTGTTGCGCACTTGCAAAGTCGCCTCGAAGGCCAAAGAGGATTTCTGCATGCCCAGCACCACATCGGTCAGGGCCACGTTCTCTCCCCGGTCAAAAGCGGCACGCATTTCAGAGGACTGCACCTGGACTTGGTTGACCTGGCTGAGCGCACCCGAGACAAATTCGCCAAAGTTGGTCTTGCCAACTTCAGGCGCAATGCCTTTGAGCTGCTCGCCACCTGGCAGGCCCGAAGCCTGGGCCTGGTGGCTGCGCAGGGTTTGCAGCATCGACTGGATATTGGCGGGCGAAATGGCTTTGTCAATCATGCGTGTCTCCTTCAGCAGGCCGCTGCCATGGCCAGGCCGTGCTCACGCAACTGGGCCATTTTGTAGCGCAAGGTGCGTGGGCTGATGCCCAAGCGTTTGGCCGCTTCGGTTTTGCTGGGGGTGCTGGCCAGTGTGGCCATGATCACTTGGTGCTCGTTCAGGCGCACGGCGCTGTGCAGGTCGGTGGGCAAGCTGCCGCATTGGTCGGTGCTGTCTGATTCTTGCAAGCCCAGGTTGTCCTTGGCCGCAGCCATGAACAGTTCCATGTGCGTGGCCGATGGGGTCTCTTGTGGCACCACATCCAGTGCTGCACTCCAAGTCACAGGTGCCAAGGCCGCAGCGCTGGCGGTCAACCAGTCGTCAAACATCAGGTGTGCCGGCGTGACCATATGGTCGGTGCACAGCACCATGGCACGGCGCATCACGTTTTCCAGCTCGCGCACGTTGCCGGGCCAGGGGTATTGCAGCAGCAGTGCTTGGGCTTGTGGGTGCAGTTGCCAAGGTTTCTTGTCGTGTTGCAATAGGCACTGCATGGCCAGCGGGATGATGTCGCCAGGACGCTCGGCCAAGGGCAGCAGGCGCATGCGGAAAGTGGCAATGCGGTAGTACAGGTCTTCGCGGAACTCGCGCTCTGCGATGGCTTTTTTCAGATCTTTGTTGGTGGCGGCCACGATGCGCACATTCAACTGGATGGTGCTTTGGCCACCCAGTCGGGTGAGTTGGCGCTCTTGCAGCACGCGCAGCAGCTTGCTCTGCAGGTGCATAGGCATCTCGCCAATTTCGTCCAGAAACAAGGTGCCGCCCTGGGCTTGTTCAAACAAACCCTTTTGATCGCGGTGGGCGCCGGTGAATGCGCCCTTGTCGTGACCAAACAGCATGTCTTCGATCAGGTTTTCCGGCATGGCGGCACAGTTCAAGGCCACGAACGGACCACGGGCACGGCCAGAAGCTTCGTGCAGCACGCGGGCCAGAACCTCTTTGCCCGAACCGGTGGGGCCGACCAGCAAGGCGGTGACTTCGGCCAGGGCCACTTTTTGGGCCAGAGCCAGCAGGTGCTGGCTGGCGGGGTCGACAAAGACCACGTTGCGTGTAGGCGGGGTGCTGGTGCGACAGGGGTTGGGGTTGAGCGCGCTGTGCAGACGCATCCACGAAGCATTGCGCGTGTCACAGGCGGCCAACACGGCCAGGGCGCCTGACTGACTGGCTTCCACGGCCAGTTCGAGATCTTGGCGCTCGACCCGCGCCACCACGGGGGTGTTCAGCCCGGCTTCTTGCAGGAGTTGCTGAACGGCTTTTAAACGGGTCACGTCCACGCTCAGGTGCAAAACCACCACGGCCGCATCGGCCGCGTGCGACACCAAGCTGTCCAGTGTGTGCACAGGCATCAAGGCCCAGCCGCTGGCATGCAGGGCTTGGCTGTGCTCAGGGCTCAGCGGTTTTTCAGGGTCCAGCCAAAGAGCCAGAGGGGCAGATACAGGAGATGGCTTCACGGTGTGGCCTCACATTCAGATGGAACATGTAAAGCAACCCTTGTGCCAACGTTAAAAATATATAAAAGGCATTTAAAAAAACAAAAAAGAATACTTTTTATTTTTTAATGTTCAGCCAAAAGCTTGACACGTCCAGACGAAAGATTGACAGAGTCGCTTGTCAGGGGCCGCGGGCTGAGACAAGGGGGGCAGCCGGGGTTCGCTCGTCATGGCGCTGGGTGCAGGGTGAGGGCCGGCGGGTGTTTCTGAGCCAGTTCGTCAACAAGAGGCACCGCACATGCGCCAACGGGTCAAACAGCCAAAGGGCCAAAGGGCCAAAGGGCCAGTCCATGCGCAAGCTCACGTGTTTGCAGCACGGGGGGCGATGGTCTTGGCTTCAAAAGATCTGCAAAACTCGCCATCGGTTCGCAGCACTTCAAGACAGGGCAGCACTTTGGTTTGGAAGCCCATGGCGCGGCAGACATAGGGCGTGGCCGGGATGTAGCTCACACCAAAAAAGCGGCATTGCCAGCAGTTGGGGCCACGTGTGGGTCCCGCCGAAGGCGTGGTGAGTTGGGGCAGGGCAGGCAAGGAGTGTCCCGTTCTTGGTCGTGGTGGAACCCGCCTGCAAAGAGGCGGCGCATGGCGGGTGTGGGATGGCTCAGTCGCGCAGCAAGTCCAGCACGGTGGCCAGGTCCAGATTGGCCTGCGCTGCCACGGCCAACTCGGGCGTTGTGGTCAAGCCCATGGCCGACAGCTGGCTGTTGGCTTTGGCGCACATGGCCACCAAGAACTGGCGGGTGGCTTCAGGTGTGTGGTGGGCAATCGGGGTCATGGTTTCTCCGTTCAGGGGCGGTCTGGTTTGGGGCGGCTTTGCAAGGCTGGTGCGGGCTGACGGGGCGAGGCCCTGTCAACAAAACGTCGGTCTTTTGCAAAGCCAGCGCTGTTCATGGTGGTTTGCAAAAGCTGTGCCAGAAAGCCTTTGGACGGACGAAAAAAAACCTGCAAACCCATCGGGCTTGCAGGCTTTGGCACGGGCCTGGGGTGCTTAGCCTTGCAGCAACTGCAGCACCGATTGGGGTGACTGGTTGGCTTGCGCCAGCATGGCGGTGGCCGCTTGCGAGATGATTTGCGTGCGCGCCAATTCGCTCGAAGCCTTGGCGTAGTCGGTGTCCATGATGCGGCTGCGAGACTCGGTGGTGTTTTGCGCCACGTTGGTCAAATTGTCCAACGCATAGGTCAAGCGGTTGATGACTGCACCGTAGGTGGCGCGTTCGTCCGTGATTTTTCCCAATGCGGCATCCAGGCGCGTCATGGCGGTGCTCGCATTGCTCACTGAGGTGATGTCGGTGTCATTGAGCCTTGCGGTGCCACTGAAAATTTGTGTGGCGGCTGGAACAGTTGCGGTGTCGGGAATGCCAGCGGCGGTCATGGGGATGGTGAAGTCCTTGAGCTGAGCGCTGATGGTTTGATTGGCGTTGGAGCCGACCTGGAACTTGATGTTGCGCAGCTCTGTACCTGCCGTGGCGGGTGCGGCCAGCGTGCCGCCCGTGCCGATGGTCGTGTTGTTCATGATGTTCATCCCGTTCCATTGCGTGTTTTGCGCAACGCGGTTGATCTCTTGCATCAATTGGCCATATTCCAGATTCAGGGACGTTCTGTCAGAGGCGGTGTTGGTGTCGTTGGCCGCCTGAACGGACAGTTCGCGCATGCGCTGCATCATGTTGGTGACCTCAATCAAGGCACCTTCAGAAGTTTGCAACAGCGAAATCCCGTCGTTGGCATTGCGCACAGCCTGGTCCAAACCACGGATTTGGGCCGTCATGCGCGATGAAATCGCCAGGCCTGCGGCATCGTCTGCTGCGCTGTTGATGCGCGTGCCCGTAGACAACTGTTGCAAGGCCGAGGCCAAGGCATCGTTGTTTTTGTTCAGCGCGTTTTGTGAAACCAGCGACTTGATGTTGGTGTTGATGACAGACATGGCTGTGAATCTTTATAAAGAGGTTTCAGTGGAATGGATGGCGGTCGATCAGGGTGCTCAGTGCATCTGGGCCGATGCGGCCACGGGCACTTGCGCGCAGACCAGCTCTTGCAGCGCCAAAAATTCTTCAAGCAAGTTGGTGTCGGTGGGGTGGGCTGCCATGGCCTGCTGGGCCGCTTGCAATGCCTTGCCGGGTTCGCACTGGCAGCGCAGCACCCGAATCAGATGACGCCAAGTGAGCGGCGTGGCCGCTTCGCCCTGGGTATCGACCAGCTTGTGCAGCAACTCTTCAGCAGCGGTCCAGTCTTGCTGAATCTCGGCCAGCAAAGCACTCATGGCCAAAATATCTTCGCTCTCGGGGTACAGGCTTTGGCCTGCAGCAGCCAAGGCATTGGCCAGAGGAATTTGATCGGCCGCGACCAAGTCGGCCATGGTTTGGCGGATCTCGGCGGCAGAAAAACGCGAGACGTCCCGCTCGCTGAGCATGTGACCGATGGCCGCCTGCGACAGCAGGGCTTGGTAAAGGGATGTCATGGAGGGGTCTCCTGGAGAAGGGTGTCAAAATTTCGGTGGCACATGGCCAAAACCGAGGTTGAACCCTTTCAAGCAAACTGCGTGCCAGTATTTCTTTAGCTGTTTTTTGACTTTATTTACAGGTGAATCCCTGGAAATCGAAAAAATGCTGCAGAAATGGACCCCTAAGCGGCAAAAAACTGGTTTTTAACGACCGCCAGCCGCCATCCTTTGCCGACATCCCATCAAAACGGCAGCCCCAGTCCCACGTCTGGCCACAATGCCTGGAATGGGGCGTCCTTCAAAACGGCCACATTCAATCGGCGCAAAAAGTTTGCATTCACCGTGCCAGAGGCCGTATTCGACGCGATTGAGAGCGACTGACAAAGCTTGTTTGCGCGTCATTGATGGGAAGGTCAGATGGCAAGAGCTGCAATGCCTTTGGCGTCAATGAGCTGAAGCAGTTTTGCTGCAGCACCACCGGGGTGTTTACCCGAGGCCGGCGACTCCCACTTTTGTACGGTAGAAGGGCGAACATTGAGAAAGCCCGCAAAAACGGTCTGACTCATCTTGGCTTTTTTCAGCCGAATTTGTGCGACCCGCGCTGGGCTGTACACAGGCGGAGGCGTGCACAAAGCTTTGATGCTGGCCAGATCGTGAGCCGAAAGCACATCGTGCTTGCTGCGTGCAATCCCCAAGTCAACTTTTATGTTTTAAAAGTTTAATCACTCATATATGTATTTCTAAATAATTTAAAACAGCATAAAATTTGTTTTAAATGAAATATCTGTCCCCGCCACCATTGCCCGTCTCGCGCAGCCTGACCCGACTCGGTCAGGCGATTTCGCTGGCGCGCAGGCGCAGGCACCTGACACAAGAAGATCTTGCGCAGAGGATCGGCGCTTCTGTCCACACCATGCGGCGCATGGAGGCTGGCCACCCGGGCACCGCCATGGTTCATCTCGCCAGGGCCTTGCAGGTATTCGGGGAGCTGGACAAGCTCAATCAATTGCTCGACACGGCGCAAGACACCATGGGTCTGACCTTGATGGATGAAAAGTTGCCCCAGCGCGTGCGCAAGTCTCGTAAATCACCAGAATCAGGGGCGTTTTGATGGCCACAAAACCTGCTGTTAAACCCACCGCCAGGCAAACCCCCGCCCGCACCCAGATGAATGTCTTTTTGGGCAAGGCAGACAAGCCGGTGGGGCGGCTCATCTTCGTCAAAGACGGTCAAAGAGAATATTCTCAATTCGCCTACAGCGACGATTGGCTGGCAGATGCCCAGTTCTTCGATGTCTCGCCAGACCTCAACCGCCAAAGTGGCTACCAACTGCGCAAACCACCGACCCCAAACGACACCTGCTTTTTCTTGGCCCTGGCCGACACCGAGCCGGACGCGTGGGGACGGCGTGTGATCGCACGCGCACATGCCAAGGCCCGTGCCAAAGAAGCGTCACTGGGGCAATTGACCGAAGCGGACTACCTCGCTTGCGTGGATGATTTCAGCCGGGTGGGCGCACTGCGGCTGCGAGATGAGAACGGGCACTTCGTGCGCAGGGTGGCCGATGGCGCGCGTTCTACACCTGCGTTCCTGGAGTTGGAAAAAATCCTTCTTGCTTCTCGTGCGGTTGAAGCCAGCGTAGAAACTGCCGAAGACTTGGCCTACCTTCAGGGCAAAGGAACCTCCCTTGGAGGCATGCGCCCCAAATGCACCATCCTGGATTCAGATGGTGCTTTGTCATTGGGCAAGTTTCCCAGCGTGAACGATGAACGCTCTGTCACGCGCGGCGAAGTGCTGGCACTGCGACTTGCCCAGCTGGCAGGCATTGACACCGCGCAAGCACGGGTCGTGATGGTTCAGGACCAAGCAGTTGCGTTGATTCGCCGCTTTGACCGCACGCCGGAACAAAATCGCATCCCCTACATCTCTGGTGCCACGCTGTTGCAAGCCAACCGCAACGATGAACATGCGTACACGGAAATCATCGATGTGATGCGCTCCAAGTGCGAGAACTTTGCCGAAGATGCCAGGCAATTGTGGCGACGGCTGGTGTTCAACCACCTGATCACGAATGTCGACGATCACCTGCAGAACATCGGGTTTCTGTACAGTGGCAACAACCAGTGGCGACTGGCACCGGCGTTTGATTTGAATCCTTTTCCTGACAAAGATCGGGAATCTAAAACCTGGCTCAGCGAAGACAGCGGTCCGATCACCTCGACCCAGCAACTCCTGGTTCAAGCTGCCCGTTTTGAGTTGTCGCAGCCACAAGCGCAATCCATCCTTAAAGAAGTGGCTGAGGCGGTCAGCCAATGGAAAGATGTGGCCACCTCAGCAGAGGTTGGGCTGCAATCGCAGGAGCTCAATGACTTCAGGCCTGCGTTTGAGCGCCACATCTGATCAGCAGCTACCACGCTGAGGGAGTTGCTTATCCTCACATGTCTTTGTATTTTTCCTTTGTTGGTATAAAATTTTGTACGCGGGGGTGTGAATGGATAAAGACAAAGATAAGGATAAAAATAAAGATAAAGAGATCCGCTGGGTTGGTTCTTCCTACGATGATCTGGTGGGGTTTCCTGACGAGCCGCGTTATCGCGCCGTGGTCAACACTATTGATCCGGCACGCTGAAGTTTGAATTTTTTGAACCGTCACCCCGTAGGTCGGTGGCTTTAGCCCCGACATTGCGGGCTTCGGCGTAGGCTGCATGTCGGGGCTAAAGCCACCGACCTACAACTGACAAACACAGGGGCGATTCAATCTTCATGGGGCCGAATCAATAGAAAGGTCAAAAAATGACAATTGATACTGAAATCCGCCATGTTACGAAACCGGGCGCGAACCTTTTTCTTGAACTCGGATTTTCTGCCGCAGAAGCCAAACGGCTGCAGACCGCTTCGCGCCAGCAGATCAACGACACGCGGAAGCTCAAGGAGCAATTGATGTCGGAATTGGCCGAATGGATTGAACAGCATCACCTCAAGCAGGCTGATGCTGCGCAAATCCTGATGGTGTCACGCCCCCGCGTTTCCGATGTGGTGAACAAGAAAACAGCCAAGTTCACGATCGATACGCTGGTTGAGATGCTCAGCAGGGTGGGCAAGCCTGTCAGGTTAGCCATCGGCTGAAATTTCTTGACAGCCGGGAAAGATTGAACCTGTGCACGTTTGCGGCCGGCAATCCAAAAGACAAGGCCTTGCCCTTGAACGCGGGCACGTAGCGCAAAGTCAGGCTTGGCAAAGCTGCAGATTGTGCGTCGGTGATTTTTTGACGGATGGTTTTGCGAAGTTGGCTTTGCGCAGTTTGAAGGCGTTAATATGGATCACTCTTGGAGGTCAAAAAATGAACACAACCACTCAACGTCTGATGGAATCCGTCAAGGCTTTGCCGGAACCTTTGGTGGCCGAGGTCTTGGATTTCGCCGATTTATTGCGGGCCAGGCAATTGAATCCATCGTCCAATACCCAGGACCCTGAGTTATCAAGTCTTTCCGGTGGGTTGGAAAATTCGATCACCTTCAGTGGCGCGCCCTTGGATATTCAGCAAAAGATGCGTGATGAGTGGCAACAGCCTTGAGCCACGGTTTAACCCTGCTCACCCTGGATCAGGGGTTGAGCGCCGTCAGACCTAACTTCAAACCTACAGCCTCCTAAAAATCAAGCCACCTTGAGCGCCGGCTTCACGCCCACATGCTGCAGCGCATTGAATTCGGCCAGCAACTGAGCGTCTTGGGGGTGGTTGGCCAGGCCTTGGGTGGCGGCAGTCTTGGCACGGGCATCGTCGCCCATGCAGCGCAGCACGCGCACCCATTGGTTCCAAGTCATGGCCTGAGCGGCGTGGCCTTGGAGGCTGATCAATTTCTCCAGCGCCGCGCTGGCGGCGGGCCAATCTTGCCGAACTTGGGTGACCAGCGCCCGGATGACCAGGATGTCCTCGCTTTGAGGAAAACGGCGAAGGGCCTCGTTTGACAAGGTGTCGGCTTCCGTCAGCCGGTTTTGACCCACCAAATCGGCAATCGATTGCCGGATCTTGGTGGGGCTGAGCTCTTGGGTGGCGCTGGTCAACAGCGCGGAATAGGTCGTTTTGCCCAGAAAGTCGGTTGCAACTTGCAGCATGCGTGGCTCCTTGATGTAGAACGGCAATATCTCGCCGTTGGGGAATTCAAGTACTTAAAAGCAAGTTGCGGGCCAGATTATTTAGGGCAGATTTTAAGTATAAAGGAGAAATTCCGACACTTCATCTTCTGCCATGGTCATGAAAGCCATCGCTTCGATGCGTTTGCGGTCGTGGCCTGCAAGCATGGGTTCAATGAAGTACCTGACCGAGTGGTTCTTCAAATCCCCTAACACGTAGCCGACTTTTAGAATGCGGTTGGTTCGAGGTTTCGCTGGACAGGGGCAGAGGCCTGCGCGGTCAACGGGTCCGAAACGTTGACCCCATGATTCAAAAAGCACACGCGCCTGAACCGGGTCATTGCACCTAGCGGCCAGCCAACAAACCCGGTTGATGAGCATGGTCTCGTTTTCGGGGTTGAGGCTCAGGGCCACATCGGATCATGCCAGCGCATTGTCCAAGTCGCCCAAGTTCATCCAAATCGTTGCCAATGTCGCCGGCCACCGGTCGTCATCGGGATAACGTTGGTGGGCATGGAGAAGGATTTCAATGCATTCGAATTGACGCTTCTATGATAAAAGGAGAGTGATTTTTTTAACAAAGCGGTTGCTGCTTCTGGCCCCCGGCGTCGAACATAGATTGAAGTTTTAGCAACTCATTTTCTTGTACGTAATTATCTGTACCAGCTGACATATGGTTTTTGAAAAATAAGTTAAATATATTGACAGTAATTCTGATGCTGATTCAAAATTCAATAGATAAAATCGTTTAATGAATTAATTCACAATAAAAATCAAATGGGTTAATTTTTTAAATGAGCAGAAAATTTTTCTGTTAAAGCAAGAGCAGATGCAACAACCTGGTCCATATTGTAGTATTTGTATTCTGCTAAACGCCCGGTAAAGCTCACCCTCTGTTCCTGCTCTGCCATTTCGGCATATTTTTTAAAGAGGGCTTGGTTTTCTTGCCGCGGAATGGGGTAGTAAGGATCGCCCTCGGCACAGGGATATTCGGTGATCAGGGATGTTCCTTTATTTACTTGCCCTGTCAGTTTTTTCATTTCTGTGATGCGGGTGTACTGGTGATCGTTTGGGAAATTAACAGTGCCTACGGATTGCATCGATTCACAATTTTCATGGTGGCTGTGTTCAAACCGCAGCGAGCGGTAGGGCAGAGGTCCATGACAAGAGCCAAAGTATTTGTCGATAGGACCCGTATAAATCGTGTGGTCAACGCTGATGCTGTCTTTGATGGCAAAGTAGTCGACCCCTACCCTTATTTTGATCGAGGGATGGTCAAGCATGGCTTGGAACATGGCGGTGTAGCCCTCTAGTGGCATGAACTGGTATTTGTCCGTGAAGTAGCGGTCGTCGTCATTGGTTCGTGTCGGTATCCGTGCGGCAACGCCCGAGCCTAAATCTTTGAGTTCCAAAGCCCATTGTTTGCGTGTGTAACCACTGAAAAACATTTCGCACAACTTGGGGCCGACGGAGTTCAAAACAACCTGTTCGGAATTTTTTGGATGCTCAATAGGGATCCGATTGTCTTCAAGGTATTGTGCCGCCTCAGATTCGCTCAGCTGCCGACCTTCAACCATTGATAATGTCTTCCTATTGATGGGAATGGGATAAAGCTGTCCTTCTACGGATGACAAAACCCTGTGTTCGTAGGCCCGCCATTGGGTGAACCTAGATAGGAATTCAAAGACCTTCGAACTGTTTGTGTGAAAAATATGAGGACCATATTTATGAACTAAAATGCCATAATCATCATAATAATCATAGGCATTGCCACCGATGTGGCCTCTTGAATCCATAATAACGACATCGTGACCTGCTTCCGCAAGAGCGCGCGCTGAGGTCGAGCCGGCAAAGCCAGCACCCACAACCAGTATTTTCATAGGGTTCCTTAAACTGTCGTAAAAAAATTAATGCACTGAAATTCAAATTCACTCTTTTCATTTTTTATTTTATTTTTATAATAATCTTGAAATGTTGTAATTTCTTGCATATTTTCTAACGCAAATTTAATTCTGCCGCCTAAATTACCAGTTGATATATCATCACTGGTAAATAAGAAAAAATCATCCAGCGGGCTGTCCTCATAATAAGAAGCCGAGCCTTGTCGATGTAAAAAAACCAAACATCCGCATGCTGCCGCTTCCCTCGGTATCCGATCTTTACCGGGTTGATTTCCAAAGTCAATATAGATGTGTGTATCAGATAATGATTTCGAAACCTGTTCCTTAGACATATTTATAATTTGAACATACTTTAGGCTAGGTTCTTTTGCAAGAAAATCAGCTGCAAGATTTCCGCCTTTATTAGGAAAAATAGCGATGTCATAGACTTTTTCATTGACGTGACTAGAATTTTCTGGTTTTATTTCAATGGCTGTATAATCGAAAAGAGGTGCTATTATTTTGGCGGTGTTTTCTATCAAGTATCTGTGAGCATACTCGGATTGATAAAAATGGATAATATCTTTATTTGTGAAAATGGGTTGACTGATGTGTTTGTATTTTAATATTGGATTCCAATTGATGGCATTGTCAACAGATAGCCACCAAATGCCAATTTTACATACGAATTTTGATGTGGCTATTTTTGCGTAAATTTCAGGAAAAATTATAATATCATTATCATTTAAAGTTAACGAATTCTCATGCGGCGTATCGTATTTTTTATATGCTAATTTTACTTTTTCTGAAGGTTCGATTGAGTGGGCATGAGTCTCTGAAATATTTAGATGATCAGCGTAATATATTATTGATGATTCGCAACCTATTGATCTCAATGTGCTGCACAATTGGTGCATAGCCTCTGGTCCGCCAGTAACCGTATCATGGTGGCACACCATAAGTACTCTATTGAATTTTGGTTTAAATTTTTTCATTTTAATTTCTCAATAATAATTTGTGTCTGTATTGCTTTGGTTTTTTATTAAATTTTTTAATTTTTATAAAATTCTTGCCGTAATATTTTCGATTGCATTGGATTGATTTTTTGATAATTCTTCAGCATTATCTTCTTCATCTGAATTTATACCCCCAAAATCCATTATCATTGATCTCGAAATTGTCTTCTCCCATGGCGTGGTTTCGATCTTTTTCATTCGAAGGCAAAGAAACGATGCATTTGATTCTTCACATTGTCCCATGGTATTATTTGTAAAATATGAATCTACAATCTGAAACCGAGAATCAATCCAGTCAGAATTCCAAAATTGATGTGTATAATTATCGAAAAGTTTTATAGTTTTTTCTTTTGTAGTGTTAATTGAATAATCAACCTTCAATTCAAGCATTCCACCTAGCTTGAGCAATAAAATTAATTTATTCATCAGACAGGACAAGTTCGAATAATTATCAAGTGCATTATTAACGTGAATCGCCGATAGAGTCGTTTCTTCTAAAATAAGATAGCCGCCGCCAAGGGTACGGGTTTGTATTGGCAAATAGACGTCCTTTAGCAAATCCAAAACCAAATCGGGTTGGGTCTTTTCATTGCTGTCTACGTTGAGCCAGTTCGATTTATAGTCTTGGCCTGAACCTAGGTTCATCTGATGAGGCCTCCAAATTTTGTTGGCTTTTTCCTCTCCATCCATGTTCCGTATAGCTTGGCAGTAAGCATGGGCGATTTGCCAAGCTGCAGATGCATCGTTTGTTGCAAAGGACTGCAGCTGCAAGTTAACCCGGTTAAGCCACTGTGGTGTCATGAACTCATGTCGGAAGAAGTTTTCCAAGTCGTCATCGCTCACCCAGCTCACCGCATCTTCAAAAGCGGGCGGTGGGGTGGTGCGCTCGGTACGCTCTGAAATCACTGGCGTTCCCAGCGACAAGGTGTGAAAGGCGCGCGCCTGCTCGAAGCGGCTGCTTTCATAAAAGTGGCAGTTGAAAACCGCTTTGGACTGGCGGATGAACTGGTCGCGTTCGTCGCCGTAGAGCGGATGGTCGAATCTGGACACGCTCCAGCCGCAGGCTTCGATGCGTTGAAAAATAGCTTGGCGGCGTTCGTTGACACTGCCAAAAAACAGCAGATCGATGGGGCGCACTTCCATAGGCAGGCTGGCTGTGTTGGCAAGGTAGGGCGCGTATTGGAAAGAGACGATGGGGACATCGCCTTCTTTGCAACCATAAGCCGCCAAGTTACGCAGGTCGTAGTCAAACACGGCCGAGGAGCTCAGCAAGTCCATGTAGGCCTTGCTGACATGGGCGCCACCTTCACCCAATTGTTCAAGATTGAAAAAGACGCAGGTGTAACGGTCTTTGAGTTGGGCTGAGAAACCCAAATGAGCGCCAAAGATGATGTTGATGGCATCCTCGCGAAGCCTGTTTTTTCCAATGGTCACCTCTGCACCGAGTTGACGGAACTGGTGACGGGCATAGCGTGCTTGATCCAGAAAGCCCAGGGAGTGGACATAGCCTGGGGGCTGAATGATGCTCAGGTGTATGCGGTGGGTCATGGTGCTTTGTCATCCAAAGTGTTTGGCATGTATAGCAAAGGTTGTGCCAGATAAGCTGATAAAAAACCGACACTCTTTCCCGCAGATGCAGGCGGGGGCTTTGATTGAGTTGCGCGATGGGACGGGGGCGCAGTTCTTGATTTCAAATGGTGTTTTTTACAAAAATATCTGTTTTTGAATCGGCATTTTGGCATTGACTTTGCGCCTGCATCAGCGCATTTTCGAAATTTTTTGTGTATTTTTTAATATCGTACAAAGGGCCATTGCTGATGCCCGATTTGACCATTTTCTTTAAATGCCTCAGATATTCTTTGTCCTTGTATATCCGCATGGCCAATTGGAAGTAGTCCTCTTCATGGGTCACAATCAGTTCGTCCGCACCCATGGAGGTCAAAATGCTGCCTGCAACCCGGCTCGCAAAAGTGTTGCCGGAGCGGGTGAGCAGCGGTATACCTGCCCACAGCGCGTCTGAGGCGGTGGTGTGGGCATTGCAGGGAAAGCTGTCCAAGAACAGGTCCGCGTGGGTCAAGCGTTCAAGGTGCGCCGCTTCGGGTAAAAATGGCGCAAAAATAACGCGGCTGGGGTCGATGCCGGCTTCACGGGTATACCGGTGTAAATTTTTATGTGCTTTTTCTGTGGATTTCAACAGCCATAAAACACTGTCAGGGGCTTCGTGCAATATTCTCATCCACAATTGGAATTGACCAGGCGTTATTTTGTAGGCATTGTTGAAGCTGCAAAAAACAAATTTATCAGATGGCAATTCGGCAGGGCGCGACGATTCACCATTTGGTTTGGGACGACCAGGATGGTTGGGCTGGTAACAATCAGGCATGTAAATGATTTTTTCCGAGAAATAGGGTCTGTTTTCATCGGTGATCGTGTAGGGGTCGGCAATCATGTAATCGATGAAATCAGCCCCCATGCTGCCTGGAAATCCCAAAAAGTTGATTTGAACAGGCGCTGCTTTTTCGGCAAAAATGGCGGGTCTCGAGCCTTCGGTATAGCCTTTTAAATCGATGGCAATGTCAATCTCCAGTTCTCGGGATAAATTGGCTATGGCCCGATCGCTGTAATGGAAGACTTCGTGATAATGGTCGAATAAATTTTTGATTCTGTGTGTGTATTCGTCTTCTTGGGTCAGATCTAAGGAAAACGCATGAAGTTCAAACAATTCCCGATCATGCGACAGGAGCAAGCCTTCAATCAGCATGGCGGTGGCATGAGCAAAAAAATCAGACGTAAAATATGCTATTTTTATTTTTTTGTGATTTTTATAGGATTGAATCGGACCCAATAAATTCGTCGCCTTCACTTGCTTTGCCCAGTTTTTAGAGTAAGCAAGGTGATCCGAAGCTTGGTTTGAAAAAATGATGGGTGCAAAGGGACCTGACCATCCATATTTTGAGTCTTCTTTTAATTTTGAAAACACCATGTCATAATTTTCCCATTCGCAATGGAAACACATAGTGTAAAGATAAGAGCCAGCGACAGTTGGGGTTAATTTGAATGTTTTTTCAGCGTAATTTAGTGCCTGATTGAGGTCTCTTTTAATCAACATCAAATTCGAAATATTACCAAAAGCCATGCTGTTTTTGGGGTCAAGCGCTATCACTTCATGAAATATCTCAATGGCTTCATCAATTCTTTTCAAATGACTCAGTAAATTTCCATAATTGATCAAAGTGGGTATATGTTTTGTGTCAATTTTTAAAGCTTCTTTGTATTTGACCAAAGATGCTTCAGTTTTTCGCATTTTCCTCAAAAGCTCAGCATATGTTGAGGTATAAATAATTTTTCCAGGGCAGATTTTTTCTAATTCCAAAAATACCTCTTCTGCAGATGCATAGAGCCCACTTTCAATCAAGAGACTGCCTTTTGTATAAACCAAATCGTAAGCCTCAGGATTGATTTTGAAGCCTGTATTCAATACATCAATGGCCGCATTTTTGTATTGTTGTTTAAAAAGTGTGGAGGCCAATTGAATATAAGCGGGTACTTTGGTGGGTTCATTGCTCAGAACTAAAGAATAAAATCTTACGGCTTCAGAATAATTGCCTGTCATTTCATGACAAATTCCAGTCATCAAGCGTACGTTACTCAAATGCGTTGATTCAATCAAACATTTTTCTAAAAAAGGTAAAGCTTGGCTATGCTTGCCTTGATTAATATATATTTTCCCGATATTTAAATTGGAGATGAAATTGCCTTCATCGATCTTTAAAATCTCCAAATAGCTGGCAACACATGCATCGTCTTGCCCTGTCAGTAAATAGGACAGGGCACACAAATCCAGAAGCCTTAGATTTTTCGGTGCTTTCTGAAGCGCCAGAAGACATTCAGCAATACAAGCACTGTATTTTCCTGATTGGTACAGTTTTTCAGCTTTTGTGGCGTGATTTTTCGGAGGGGACTGTGGCGCTACTTTACGCATGCTTGGTTCTCAGTGAATGGCCAGCACTAAAGCCATGCAGGCCCGATGCTGTGCGAACTTTTTAGCCCAAGAACAACGGCAAAAGCTTGCCGCCCTCTAAGGCGCAAGCAAATAAAGCAATAAATGTTCCAGTGTTGTGGCCAAGGCAGACCAGTTTCTGGATCAAAGAGGTCAGTTGAGCAACTGCAGTACCGAATACGATTGTTGGTTGGCTTGCGAGAGCATGGCCGTCCCGGCATCTTGCAAAATTTGGGCTCGGGCCAAATTGGCCGTGGTCTTGGCGTAATCGGTGTCCATCAATTGACTTTTGGACGCACTAAGGTTCATGGACACATTGGCCGAGTTGTCGGCGGCATGAGTCAATCGGTTGATGGCAGCGCCCCAAACCGTTCGATTCGAGTTAAGCGTGGTCAATGAACTGGCAACAGCCGTGATGGCCAAGGCCGCATCGGCGCTGGTGTTCACGCCGTTTGCACTGAGCACTGACAGACTAGAAAGGCTGGTGAAGGTCACGCCCACGGCATCCGAGGTCGAACTGTTCGAACCATTGGCCCCCACTTGGTAGTTGTAGGTGGCCGTGGAATTCAGCAGGTTCATGCCGTTCCAGGTGGTGCCGTTGATGATGGCGGTCATCCCTGTTTGTAGCTGGGTGAACTCGGCGTTCAGTGCGGTTCTGTCCGATGACCCATTGGTGTCATTGGAGGCTTGGATGGCCAACTCGTTCATTCGAAACAACGACTCCGAAAGCGTCTGTACTGCACTGTCTGCCGTTTGGATCATGCTGATGCCATCGTTGGCATTGCGGATGGTTTGGTTCAAACTCAAAACACGCGTTTGAATGCGGTTGCCGATCGCCAAGCTGGCAGCATCGTCTGCCGCAGAGTTGACACGCAAGCCTGTGGACAGCTGGTTCATGGCCGTGTTGAGTTGTCGAATGTTCACCGATAGCGCATTTTGTGCTTGCAGTGCTTTTAAATTGGTTTTGATACAGTCCATGGGGCGACTCCGAAAGTGGCTCTTGCCGCTTGCAGGTGGATCAAACTTGCAAGATCATTGGCGATAAAGTTGGCCGATGTAGCCAAGCTTTTGTAACTTTCAAACGACAGCACCCTGGCTGTCACCAGGGCGCTGCGGAGTTCAGGCTTTAACGCAGCAATGACAGAACCGATTGCGGCGCTTGGTTGGCTTGGGTCAGCATCGCTGTGGCTGCCTGCTGAATGATTTGGCTCTTGGCCAATTCGGTCGTGGCTTTGGCGTAGTCGGTGTCTTCAATCTGGCTGCGCGATGCCGAGGTGTTCAACGCAATGTTAGCCAGGTTGTCCGCTGAAGAAGTCAAACGGTTGATGCGGGCACCCAAATCAGAGCGGAAGGTGTCCACTGCTGTGATGGCTGTATCCAAGAGCTCAATCGACGCCTGAGCTTCGACACTGGTGCTGACAGACAAAGCACTGATGGTCAGAGCGCCAGCGCTCATGGCCGTGAAACCCACCGTGATCGCGGAAGAGGCGTCGCCTTCGGTGCCGACCTGGAAGGTCATCGTGGAGTAGGCGGTGCCGCCGCTCAAGACGGACATGCCGTTCCACTGTGTGTTGTCGGCGATGCGTGTGATTTCGCTGGTCAGTTGCGTCATCTCACCTGCGATGGCCGTACGGTCATCGGCGCTGTAGCTGTCGTTGGCAGCCTGCACCGACAACTCACGCATGCGCTGGAGCATGGTGGTGATTTCTTTGGTGGCGCCTTCAGCGGTTTGCATCATCGAGATGCCGTCGTTGGCATTGCGAACCGACTGGTCCAAGGCTTTGATTTGGGCGGTCATGCGGTTGGCGATGGCCAGGCCGGCGGCGTCGTCGGAAGCTGCGTTGATGCGCTTGCCGGTGGACAGTTGTTCCATGGTTTTGCTCAATGCGCGGTTGTTCACCGTCATGGCATTTTGGGCAACCATTGACTTAACGTTGGTGTTGATGACGGACATGGTGGACTCCTGAAGAAAGACTTAAAAAAACTTGCAAAGAATCTCAAGTCTTATGACTTGAGGGTGTGGGGTCGCAGGCTCATGGCACCTGACCCAAATCAGGGTCAGGCAACTCAAGCCCGATTACTTGAGCAGTGACAGAACCGATTGCGGTGACTGGTTGGCTTGGGTCAGCATCGCTGTGGCTGCCTGCTGAATGATTTGGCTCTTGGCCAATTCGGTCGTGGCTTTGGCGTAGTCGGTGTCTTCAATCTGGCTGCGCGATGCCGAGATGTTCAACGCAATGTTAGCCAGGTTGTCCGCTGAAGAAGTCAAACGGTTGATGCGGGCACCCAAATCAGAGCGGAAGGTGTCCACTGCTGTGATGGCTGTATCCAAGAGCTCAATCGACGCCTGAGC
>Ga0247833_1001998_pt1 | contig 31199 bp, 26 predicted proteins | sample LaCruzMarch2015__7_FD_187117 | JGI IMG/M metagenome (GOLD analysis project Ga0247833, IMG submission 187117) | Freshwater microbial communities from meromictic Lake La Cruz, Castile-La Mancha, Spain - LaCruzMarch2015_8m | ecosystem: Environmental > Aquatic > Freshwater > Lake | place: Spain... | reverse complement strand
GCTCACGAAATTCAAATCCCTCACATCCATTCTGCTGCTTAAACCCCTCATATCATGCATCTTGCAACTTCGCCTCTACTTCACAACCGGACACCCGTGGGTCTCCATACTTGTGCTCCGCTGGCCGCAATTGTGCTGCCTCGCTTGATCGTTCCGAGTAATTATTTAGATTGATGTGAACATGGAAGAACTGACCACTTCATGGCCCCTTCATTCTGTTTGAATGGCGAGGCGTTCCCGGGGTGTGCCTCCGCCCGGTAGGAATAGGGGTTGTAACCATTCCTTGGCTCGGCTAAGTGAGGCATGTCATAAAAACGCCGTGAATGTGTTGGAAGCTGATATGCGGGTCATCGTTCGTCTACTTGGCGAGACGGCCGCCTTCCCAGGAGGTCTGATGAACAAAAAGTGTTACCTGCTCGACGGCCTCTGTGATATTGCCGGATCGCATGAGTGGACGTGGGCGCTTTTTGGTGCAGGGAAGAAGAAGGCCTTGAAGGGATTTTTGCGGAGAAAAATCGACGCAAGTTTTGTTTTGCCGCCAGAGCTTTCGGAATCCGCCTCGCTTACGGTTCAGGCGGATTCTCTACCGCGTGCCGCATCCCCGCATGTCATTTTCTCGCTTCGCAGCGTCGACGCGGACACGGAGAGTCAAATCGTGCTTTGCCGGAACACCGATGATCCTCCCTACACTGCCCGCGAGGTCCACCTCGCCTCCCTTGTCCTGGATGAGATTCCTTGGCTTCACCATCGCGTCGGGAAAGACCGGTCGGAGGCACCGAAGCTCTCCCCCCGCCAACGACTCACTCTAGACCTTTTGCTCCTCGGCCTCGGACGCAAGGAAATCGCCGATCAACTCAATATCTCGCCGGGAACCGTCGTTGGCTACATCGGCGACCTCTACCGTCACTTCGGCGTGAACTCCCAAGCCGAACTCATGCGGATCCGCCTTAAAGACCACAAACGCTCATGAACACGATAAAAACCCAGCCCCTGCTTTCCGACACCGATGCCCGCGCTATCGTGCGACTGCTCGGCGAAGTGGCGGCCATTGATGGCGGCCTCGTGGCACAAAAGCAGTTCCTCATGGACGGCCTGTGCTCGCTCATCGATGCGGACTCCTGGGCCTGGGCCACCACCTGTCAATTCGATCCCGGCAAAGTGCCGCTGAATTCGGGATTCCAGGTTGGAGGATTTTCTCCGGAACAATTTGCAAAATTCCAGGAGGCCCTTGAGCATCCCGATACCGGCGTTCTCAACTCACGGTTCACCGGGGAGTTTGAACAAAAGAAAACCCATCTCACGCGGCTGCGCGACCAGATCGACGTCGAGAAACGCTTCCGCCAAGCCTCAGTCTATCCGATCTGGATTGCTGCAGGCATTGAGGAAGTTATCCTCTCGATCCGACCGGGGCGGGATGGAATGCTTTCCCAGCTCGGCGTCTATCGCCGCCCTGGCCGCCCGCCATTTTCTCCACGCGAGTCCCGGCTGACACACATTGTGATCGGCGAGGTTCCCTGGTTGCATGAAGCTGTCCTGCCATCCAGCCTCGGATCCACTGTCACCCGGCTCTCCCCGCGCCAGCGCATCACTCTCAACCTTCTCCTTGAAGGTCAGGACCGCCGCCGGATCGCCGACCATCTCGGACTTTCGAATCATACGATTGACGGCTATGTGAAAGACGTGTTTCGGTTTTTCAACGTTCACTCCCAGCCCGCCTTGATTGCCCGATTCCAACATGGCGACGGAGGAGATGTGCCATGAGGGGAGGGCTTCCTCGTGCCTCCAAAAAAGCGCCATAAACCCGGATCCAACGATAGAAGAGGTTTTGACGGAGCCGAGGCTTTGAGAGACAGACTGCCGCACGGCAGCCCGTAGGGTGAGCCTTGCGAATCAATGAACCGAATTAACAGGTTGGGTTACGAAAGGAAGTGCTGGTCCCGGAAAACTCCCTGTCTCTTTGCGGCATCTCGCTTCCTACCAACGTTGTAAATTCGGTGTCCGGAGTTGTATCCTCTCGAGACCAGTCTATCGCCCACGCTCCCGAATGCGAGACAAGCACCTCGCCCGCTCCACCCCCTCAATTCGGGGGATAGACAGCACCATTGACTCAAGCCATAGATGCGCCCGTCATGCACGGGGTGTCTGAAATATTTGAAGCAGATTGTGTGCAAGCCAAGCGGGTTTCTATACGCTTTGCGGGCGGTCTTGCGAGTTGCGGGTGTCGAGCCATTCATCCTGTGGGGGAACTTCGATCATCCGATCTTTGGGAAAGATTGTGCTCCGCCCCGTGCGAATCTGCTTTGAGAACCCAGTGGAGAATGGTATCGCATCCGGGAGTTGCGGGGAGTCGCAAAGCCGATTCAAACTCATGCTAACGAAACCTTCACAGGCAAATTTTGCAGTTCACCCCGATCTTGGCTCGTGGATATGGGATGTTCACGAAGGCACCGTGGTTTGGTCGAAACCGCTCTTCGAGATTTTCGGCTTGGCAGATACAAACGAGCCGCCCGCGTGGAGTGAGCGTCACCGGATTTTCCGGGCCGACAGTTTAGAACATCTGCAATCCGCCGCTTCCCGATGCTTGAAAACGGGAGAGCCCTATACCCTTGACTTGGTCGGGATCCACAGCTCGGGCGAAGAACGTTTTCTCAAGGCCTACGGCACCGCATCGCTTGATGAATGGGGCAATGTCAGGATGCTCTACGGGCAGGTGGTCGATTTGACGGAAGTCCATAACTTCAAGAGCGAAATCGCATACCGAAGCGATCTCTTCCGCTCGACTTTTGACAATGCTTCCATCGGAGTAGCGCTGATATCGCTTGATGGTCATTATTTTCAGGCGAACACGCGGATGATTGAGATGCTCGGTTACTCTACCCAGGAACTTGTGGGTAAGCCATGGATGGAGGTTACCCATCCTGACGACTTGGACGGGTGTCTGTGTTGTGTCCGGGACCTTCTGGCTGGCAGGATCCCGACGTTCTCAATTGAGAAGCGATACCTTCACAAATCGGGATCAATCGTCTGGGGGCTGACGAGTGTCTCGCTAGCCAGGAATGAGGAGGGAAAACCCCTTCACCTGATTGCCCAGTTTCACGAGACCACTGAGAGCCGGGAGATGAATGAAAAAATTCATGCTCTCGAGGATCGCGAACTCACGCAGCGCTTCATTCTTGCGAACGCAATTGGGGGAGTGGGAGTCTGGGATTGGGACGTTGTTAACAATCGCATGGTTTGGGACGAGACCATGTTCAGACTTTACGGACTCGAACCTGAGTCCTCCGAACCCGGCTACAGCCGTTGGACCAGCGCACTACATCCCGACGACGCCGTGCGGTGTGCCCAAGCGATCGATGACGCTCTGAAGAGTGGGGAGGATTGGAATGCGAATTTCCGTGTGGTCTGGCCAAGCGGCGGGATTCGCCACCTCCGTGCCATCGGGAGAGTCAAGAGGGATGATGCCGGTCGTGCGATCCGTATGATTGGAACAAACTGGGACATCACCGAGGAGAGAGAGAAGACGTTGGCCCTCAAGGAAGCCACTGCGGCGGCCGTCGCCGCAAACCGTGCCAAAGGAGAATTTCTCGGCGTTATGAGTCATGAGCTGAGGACTCCACTGAGCGGCATTCTTGGCTACACGGATTTGCTCCTCAGTCAGGCCGGGCTTTGTGAGGATGTTCGCGACAAGTTGAGAGCGATCGATGCCAGCGGAGGGAGCCTGCTCCGCCTTCTCGACGACATCTTGGACTTTGTCCACATGGAGAGCGGCGAGATGACGTTGGTTGATGAAGAGTTTTCCGTGTCGGAATTTGCGTGGGACGTCATCCGGATCGTCGAGCCGGATGCCATTGCCAAGCACTTGGAGCTTACCGTCGAATTGACCGACGACGTCCCGGTGACCGACATGAGGGATCAACACAGGCTCAGGCAGGTGGTGCTCAACCTCCTGCGGAATGCGGTGAAGTTTACGGGGAGAGGAAGCGTCAAGCTTGTCATCAGCGTCGAGGCCCAGCGACTCCGCGTTGCGGTGAAGGACACGGGAACGGGCATCCCCGCGGAGATGAGATCACAAATCTTCCTGCCCTTTGCGCAAGTTGATACCAGCTCGGCCCGAAGATTTGGTGGAATCGGGCTCGGGTTGACAATCTCAAGCCGTATCCTCAAAAAAATGGGGTCCACCCTCGAGCTGGAAACCGAGGTCGGGAAGGGGAGCACCTTCTTTTTTGATCTTCCGCTTCCAAAGAACCCCGGCCCGCGAGGCAAGGTTCGGGCGAAGGCTCTGGTCCCCGGCGAGCCCGTCCAGAGGGACGCGGTCGATGGCAAATTCTCGGTGGGCGATCCTCTCAAGATCCTAGTGGTGGATGACGATGCCGTTATAAGGAAATTGCTCGTTTCGACTCTCAAGAAGCTGGGTTACGAAGCCATCGAAACGGCCTCCTGCGGGGACGAGGCGCTCGCCGTCCTCAGCAGGGTTTGGATTGATCTGATCTTCATGGATCTTCAAATGCCCGGGATGGATGGGATTGCGGTCACGACGGCGATTAGGGAAAAGGAGGCGGCTCTTTCCGTAAAATCTCCTGTAAAGATTGTTGCGGTGACAGCGAATTCCAGCGCGGCAGTGCGCAATGAATGTTTTGCGGTCGGGATGAACTACTATGTCAGCAAGCCCTTCACAGCAAAGTCCCTCGGGGCCGCGATCGTTGCGACCGTCTCGGCCTAGGAAATCGGACAACAATCTGTGCCCGTCCCAAGAGAGGCGCTCGAGCAGGAATGCCGTGTCAATGGGGTGGTCAATCATATCGACGCATCTGACGTAGGAATCGCGTCTTTCAGCGATCTCGACTTTCCTGAGAGGAGCACAGAGTTATGAATGACCGACCCCGCTATTGATAGCGATGCCCCCATCCAACTCAGCGCCCAATTTCACTTAGGGTCATCGAGCCCCTCGGCTCCGGACCCCAACCAACGATCAAAATCAGACATCAAACACAAAACTTCGGATAGGTCCCTCCGACCCGGCTGTAACTCCTGTTTGCGTTTACCCGCCGATTCCACTTTATTACCTGTGACCAGCCTCATGATCCTCCGCGCCATCCTCCTCCTCGCCGTCATCGCCCCGTTTCCACTGGTCGCACAGGTTTCGTTTTCCAATGAGTTACCCGCAGTGGTTGAAAATCCCAAGCCGACTTGGGAAACCCAAAAGCAGGCGCGCACATGGCAGTTGGCGATCCCGGCTCCCCGGGGGTTGATCACGGACCGGAATGGCAAACCGCTCGCGCAGTCGCGCGTGAGCTACAATTTGGCGATCAGCTTTCCAACGCCGACAGACTTCACTGACGCGCAGGCCGTCGCTTTTGCGAGGCAGCAGGTCACACTCGCGAAGGCATTGCTGAAGCGGGAAATCGGACTGAACGAAAAATCGATCATCGACCATTACCGCAACCGCAGTGTGCTACCCTACGATATCGTCGAGGACCTGAACCCTCAGGAGCTGGCCACTTTGTCGGAAGGTGTGACTGACAGCCTGATCATCCGGCAAACTTACGCGCGGTTTTATCCCGAAAATGCCACCGCCGCCCACATCGTCGGGTATGTCGGCCGCGTGGCTCCGCTTTCGCTTCGCCCGATCGAAAATGGTGATGTCATCTTTCCAGACACGGAAGGCCGCGAGGGCTTGGAGCAGATTTTTGACAGCGAACTTCGTGGCAAACCGGGGGTTCTGCATGTGACATTTGATGCCGAGGGCCGGAAAACTTCCGAGCGTATCGCGTCCCCGCCCGTTCCCGGCCACAACGTGATCACCACACTCGACCTCGATATTCAGAAGATCTGCGAAAACGTGCTAGAGGAAAAAACCTCGCGCGGGGCAATGGTAATCACAGATCCCCAGTCGGGAGAAATCCTAGCGCTCGCGTCGTGGCCGACATTCAATCCGAATATCTTTGTCCCGGTCTTAAATCAGGAGGAATTCGCCGCCGTCCAGAACGACCCGGCCGTGCCGCTCTATCCTCGCGCCTACCGCTCCGCCTATCCACCCGGCTCGACATTCAAGACATTCGTGGGCCTTGCGGCACTGGAATCTGGAAAAATCAAACCGGGCAGCACCATCAACTGCCCGACCTCGTTCGCCGTCGGCAACTTTGTTTTTCGAAATTGGAAAAAGGAAGGAGCCGGCTCACTAACCCTCGCCGAAGCACTCACCCAGTCGTGCAACACGTGGTTCTATCAAGTCGGTATTAAAATCGGATCGCTCGCCATCATCGACTGGGCAACCCGCCTCGGCCTCGGCCAAAAAACCGGCATCCCTCTCAACGCCGAAGATCGCGGGAACATCCCGAATGACGAATACATGACGCGCGTCCACAAGCGCCGCATCCTCAACGGCGACGTCGCAAACATGAGCATCGGACAAGGTGACATCCTCGTCACCCCGCTCCAAATGGCGCAAGCCATGGGCATCATCGGAAATGGTGGCACGTTTTACCAAACCCGTCTCGTCAAGCAGGTGCAATCGATTGATAACCGCGTGATCGGTGCCTATCCGGCGCGCGTGCGGGACGAGCTCCCCATCAGCGACGAGTTCATGGAAACCCTCAGAGAGGGGTTGATCGGTGTCACCGAGGATGGTAACGGCACGGCCCGCCGCGCCCGCGTCAAGGGGATCAAGGTCGCGGGAAAAACCGGGACAGCCCAGTGGGGCCCCACCGCAAAACGCCGCAACGCAGCGTGGTTCACGGGATTTGCCCCGGCCGAAGCCCCGCTGTATGCGTTTTCAGCCGTCTATGAAGGGAATCCTGGCGAAACAGTCGGCGGGGGCTCTCACGCTGCACCAATGATCGGTGCCGCGTTGAAAGAACTATTCCATCCGAAAGACAAACCGGAGCCAGAGCAAGAGCCCGAAGAGGAACCTCCCGCAGCCGAATCGGACGCAAGCGGATAGTATTGCCACCGGTGGATGTTTCCATGGAAAAAACCGCCCGCGAAATCGTGGCGAAGTTGGTAGGGGCTGGTCATGTGGCCCTTTATGCAGGAGGCTGCGTCAGGGATCGCCTACTTGGAAGGGAATGCCATGACATCGACATCGCGACCTCCGCGCCTCCTGAGCATGTGCAGGAGTTGTTTCCCCGCACCGTAGCAGTCGGAGCGCAATTCGGGGTCATCGTGGTCCTCGAACATGGGATGGAATTCCAAGTTGCCACGTTCCGTGCCGATGGGTTGTATGTCGACGGACGCCGTCCCGAGTCGGTTGCATTTTCCACCCCCGAGCGCGATGCCGCCCGGCGGGACTTCACGGTGAATGGCGTTTTCTACGACCCGCTAACTGATTCTCACCTTGATTTTGTAGGCGGCAGGGACGACCTCAGCCGCCGCGTCATTCGTGCAATCGGTGACCCCGACGACCGCTTCACCGAGGATAAGCTTCGGCTGCTCCGCGCTGTCCGGCTCGCTGCCACGCTCGAATTTGAAATCGACCCGGCTACATGGACCGCCGTCCAGAAGTTGGCTTCGGAAATCCACACCGTCAGCGCGGAGCGGGTCCGGGATGAACTGGTGAAAATCTTTCTTTCGCCGGCCCGAGTGCGCGGATTGGACCTGCTCGATGCCTCCGGACTGCTTCAACAAGTGCTGCCCGAGGTGGCCGCGCTGCACGGCTGCGAGCAACCCCCCGAGTTTCATCCCGAGGGCGATGTGTTCATTCACACCCGCATCATGCTCGGTCTGTTGGGCGCTCATGTTTCGCTGCCACTCGTGCTCAGCGTCCTGTTTCACGACATCGGGAAGCCACCCACCTTCATGGTCGATGAAACCGGTCGCATCCGCTTCAATGGCCATGAGCACGTCGGTGCGGACATGACGCGTGCCGTCATGGAACGACTGCGGTTTTCGAATGATGTCATCGACGACACTGTCCTGATGGTAAAAAACCACATGGCATTTAAAGACGTGCAGCAAATGCGCGTGGCAAAACTCAAGCGGTTTCTCGCGCGCCCGACCATCGATGACGAACTGGAGCTTCATCGCGTGGATTGCACATCCAGCCATGGCATGTTGGATAACCTCGATTTTCTCATCCAACGTCGTGACGAGTTCGCCCACGAGCCGCTCATTCCGGAACCGCTGATCACCGGCCGCGATCTGATTGCCCAAGGGCGAAAACCCGGCCCCGAGTTCAGAGAAATCCTCGACGCCGTGCAAACACAGCAACTCGAGGGAGCACTCAATTCCCAGGCTGAGGCGATCGATTGGGTTGCCCGGCAATACCCGCGTCCCGCAAATCAATAATCACCTCTCCACATCCATGACACCCCTCAAATGCCTAACCCTGCTCGCAATCTCACTGACTTTTACCGGCTGCGTGTCTGTCGGAGGCGGTGTGCCAACCGGTCACGCCCAAGTCCTGATCAAGGATCGCTCGCTCGCCGAAATTCAAAACAAAGCGCAGGATGTTTTTTATCGCCACGGGTTCGAACTCCATGGTGTCAGCAATACGGAAATGAACTTTGAGCGGAAGGGCGGAGCTACCGAAAATCTCCTCTACGGAAACTGGGACAGCAATACGACCTACACCCAAGTGAAACTTTTTATTACTCCAGATGCTGAAAACGGCTATCGCCTGCGCGCCCGGTCCGAGGTTGTACGAAATACATTTGGCGGGGATTCAAACTCCAAGATGTTCGACGTCCAGGGAGCAAAGTTTGGGTCTCTCCTCAAGAAAATCCAACGCGAGCTGCAGCCGAGCAACTAGCCCTTCATCGCTCGCGGAGAAGACTTAGTTCGTCTGCTCGAACGCGTTCAATGCCCGGAGCCGGCGCAGGTCGGTGTTCAGACGCCGGATTCTTGCCTGACGGACGCGCGGGTTTTTGATCTTGCGGGCCGTGACTATCTGACTCTCAACAATCTCAATCCGTTGCTCAATGGGATTCGGTGTTGGGGCCGGCGTGGGCGCGGGCGTTGGTCTCGGTGTGGGTTTAGGAGTTGGCACCGGCGTCGGCGTTGGTGTGGGCGTCGGTGCCGGTGCGACAGGCTTGAAAACTCCGAGCGATTGCGTGGTTGCGTTCGCATTAAAGTAGCTTAGCGCGACACGACTGGCATTGTTCAGTCCGAGAAGCTCAGGGTTTCCCCGCGAACTGAGCGGCAAGTCAACCGGCACCGCTGCAGGCTGCGATCCCGGCACGCGGGAATCCCAATACATCACCATGCCGCTGCGTCCAAAAACCACCTCACCGAGGTCATTGATCATCGGGCGGTAACCAATAAAGCTTTGAACGATATTGTTTGGCACATCCGCAAAAACAACCTGATCATCAGGCTGCCCCTTGGTTTGCTTTGCAAAAACCACCTGCCCTTTGACGTTTAGTGCGAATCCATAGATCGAATCGTACGATCCCGGGGAGTTAACCGTCTTGTAAGTCGACCGATCGGCCGCTGTCATGAATCGCACGTCAGCACCTCCGATTGAAGCATTCCGGACCGCCGCCGCGATATCCCCGCTGGCATTCATCGCAAAGGAACCCGGGACGGCATCGCCAGCGCCGAAATCGAGCAAAACGGTTGCATTTCCGGGCGATGCTAACGCCAGACGCTGTTGAGGCGGCGGGACAAGACCGCTATCCGCTGCAAAAAGCAAAACTTCGTTCCGATCAGACAACCCGTGAACTTCAAAATATCCGTATCCCGGGGGGCGCCCGAGGGGGATGATTTTGCTCTCCACGGTGGACACAAACGGACTGTAACCCTCCGGGGTAAAACGGGATGCTCCTGCTGTGGTGCCGTTGTTCGAGACGAATGCCAGCGAACTCTGAGTGGGGTCGAGATTTGTCGCAATCTCAGGGTTTTTTCCCGGGGAACGCAAGAATCCAGCCTCGGCGTATGTCGGAGTATCAGGCTGCCCACGCTGAACTTTCCCGACAATGTCACCCGATGCGTTCATCGACGCGGGGAGCATGACTTCCCAATCCTGGGGGATCGGCAGTGCCTCCACGGACGAACCCGGCGCTTGAAAAAAGTACGCAGGCGACGCATTCAAGTCGCCAATCGACGTGGAGAACAAAATCTGCCCGGTGCTATTAAACCAAAGCTTAGTATCGATCTTGCGCCCCGAGGAGGAAGGCCGAGGCAACCGATGCCGTGGAGAGTTTATTCACAATAACATCCTATCACAATTGCGACCCTCAACAAGGAGCAATCGCTCGCGCACAAGCGGCGATGCCAGTGAGCGCATCATTTAAAACACTGCCGATTGACAAAGCGCACGCTTTAGCGCACGCTTTCGCTCATGCAGACGATTTCAGCCACCTCCGCACGGTCGATGATTTACAAGCTTCTGGATGAGGCGGCCAGCACCCATGAACCTATCCAGATTACTGGCAAACGCTCAAATGGCGTCTTGGTTTGCGAGAGTGACTGGCGCGCGATTCAAGAGACGCTCCACTTGATTTCCATGCCTGGCATGCGGGAGTCTATCCGGGCGGGACTTGATGCTCCGATTGTGGATTGCGATAAGGAGTTGGGGTGGTGAGTTTTGAGTTGGTCTTCACAAAACAATCACAGAAAGACGCTAAAAAACTGGCAAGCGCAGGCCTCAGAAGCAAGGCGGAAAGTCTGCTCGATATCTTGCGTGATAATCCGTTTCAGAATCCACCTCCATTCGAAAAGCTAATTGGAGACCTCACGGGTGCCTACTCCCGGCGAATCAACATACAGCACCGGTTGGTTTATCAAGTGTATGAAAGTGAACGCGTAGTGAAGGTTCTTCGGCTCTGGACTCATTACGAGTGAGACGCCCGACCTGAGCGATCCACGGAATCTGAAAATTCGCTGATTTTTCTTTTCGCCAGCGGGCGGTGTCTTGTTTAGAACCACTCGGTGATCGAACGTTACAGTCTTCCCGAAATGAAGGCGCTGTGGAGTGACCAGCGCAAACTCGAAATCTGGCTCGAAATCGAAACGCTTGCCTGCGAAGCGATGGCTGAGCTCGGACAAATCCCCGCCGAGGATGCGCGGACGATCCGCGAACGCGGCGGATTTGATATCCAAGAGGTGCTCGAAATCGAAAAGCGCACGAATCATGATGTCATTGCCTTCCTTGAAAACGTGGCGTCACGCGTTGGTCCGGCCGCCCGGTGGGTGCACCAGGGACTGACATCGTCCGACCTTCTTGACACCACGATTGCGGTCCAAATGACCAAGTCGTGTGATTTGATCCTAGCCGACCTTGTGAAGTTGCGGGACGTGATCGCGCGCCGGGCGATTGAGCATAAGTTCACGCCAATGATGGGTCGCAGCCATGGCATCCATGCCGAGCCGATCACGTTTGGGCTCAAGCTCGCGCTGATGTATGACGAATTTGGCCGCTCAATCACCCGGCTCGAACAAACCCGGGAGCGAGTGCGCGTGGGAAAAATCAGCGGTGCCGTGGGAACGCATGCCCACCTCGATCCACGCGTTGAGTCATTTGTCATGGAGCGGCTCGGCTTGATCCCGGCGCCGATTTCCACGCAGATCGTGCAGCGTGACCGGCATGCCGAGTTCATGACGACGCTGGCCCTGATTGCATCAAGCATTGACCGCTGGGCGACAGAATTCCGGCACCTCCAGCGTACGGAGGTGCTTGAAGTGGAAGAGTATTTCAGTGCCGGACAAAAAGGCAGCTCCGCCATGCCGCACAAACGCAATCCGATCACCGGCGAGCGCTTAAGCGGACTTGCCCGCGTGATTCGCGGAAACGCGGTGGCCGCGCTGGAGGATGTTGCATTGTGGCACGAGCGCGACATCAGCCACAGCAGCGTCGAACGTATCATTTTGCCTGACTCCTGCACGCTGCTAGATTACATGCTCTCGCTCCTGACGAAACTCGTGGACCGGCTCATCGTTTACCCCGAGAACATGCTGAAGAACTTGGAGATCACCGGCGGATTGTATGGCAGCCAGAGCGCGCTCCTGCAGCTTACGACCAAGGGCCTCGAACGCAAAACCGCATACGAAGCAGTGCAGCGGGCCGCGATGCGGACATGGCAGGAAAAAATTCCACTCGCCCAGACGTTGGCGGAAGAGCCGGAAGTCGCATCGCATTTGTCAGCGGACGAAATCGCACACGCCTGCGCGCTCGACCGGCACTTCGAACACGTGGACGCAAAATTCCAGGCGGTCGGAATCGTCGGCTAGCATCCGCGCACGCTCCGTCCCATGACATCCGCACCGCTCATCATCGCAGGTCGATCGTTCCACTCCCGCCTCTTGGTCGGGACGGGGAAATTTTCGTCCAACGCGGTCATGCGCGACGCCTTGGATGCCAGCGGAGCTGAGATCGTGACCGTTGCCCTTCGCCGCGCGGACCTGTCCGGAAAACACGACCCGTTTGCGAATATCCTGGATTTTATTGATCCGAAGAAGTTCCTGCTCCTTCCGAATACCAGCGGCGCAATGAACGCAGACGAAGCTGTGCGGCTCGCGCGCCTCGCCGCCGCCGCCGGACTCCCGATGTGGGTGAAACTGGAAATCCACCCCGATCCGCATTACCTCCTGCCCGATCCGATCGAAACGCTCGCCGCCGCAGAAATCCTCGTTCGCGAGGGATTCACCGTGCTTCCGTATATCAACGCGGACCCCGTGCTTGCGCGGCGGTTGCAGGATGTCGGCACAGCCACCGTAATGCCGCTCGGCTCGCCGATCGGCTGCAATCGCGGCATCGAAACCCGCGCGCAAATCGAAATCATCATCCGTCAAGCCACCGTGCCCGTGATAGTGGATGCGGGAATCGGGGCGCCGAGTCACGCGTCCGAAGCCATCGAAATGGGCGCGGACGCCGTGTTGGTGAATACCGCAATCGCCGCAGCCACCGACCCGGTGCGCATGGCCCGCGCATTTAAAATGTCCGTCGAAGCAGCTCGTGAATCGGTCGAAGCAGGCCTCCCGATGAGCAGCGACACCGCCGTGCCGACCAGCCCGATCTCGGCTTTCCTTTCGAATCAGCCCGAACAATAACCTCCCGATGTCGGACAAAGAGACGCCCATGATGCGGCAATACCATGCCGTGCGTCGCGAACTCCCGCCGAACACGATACTGCTTTTCCGGCTGGGAGACTTTTACGAAATGTTCGGCGATGACGCCAAAGCCGCGGCGGGAATCATGAACGTCGCGCTCACGAAACGCGGCAACATGCCGATGTGTGGTGTTCCATTTCACGCAGCACGCGGATACATAGAAAAACTCATCGCTGGCGGCAAACGTGTCGCGATCTGCGATCAAGTCGGCGAGGTCCAAGCGGGCAAACTAGTGCGGCGTGAACTGGCGCAAATCATCAGCGCGGGCACATTGGATGATTTTGGCCTCGATGAACGCCGACAAAACTACCTCGCTGCAATTTGCGAAATCCGGGGTGTGTTCGGGATCGCGTATGTGGACCTGAGCACGGGAGAATTCCGGCTGACGCAGGTGGATTCGATCTTGCAGGTCGTTGATGAACTCGCCCGCATCGCAGCGGCGGAGATTTTGATTCCCGACGGACAAGGCGCTGTGTTTGCGGGCATCGCGGGCAAGCAGGAAATCGAAGGCTATGTGTTCGAGCCGGATTCCGCAGAGCACCTGCTGCGCGAGCATTTCCGGGTGCAGTCGCTTGATGGATTTGGATGTTCGGACTTGCGTGTCGGAGTCGGGGCAGCGGGCGCGATTCTGCACTACTTGAGTCGTCAGATGCGACGGAACGTCTCGCACTTGCGGTCGCTGAAATCTTACCAAACCAGCGAATTCCTCATCATCGACGCCGTCACGCAACACCATCTGGAAATCGTCCAATCGCGGGGCGGTCGCGAGATGACGCTGGTCGGCGCGCTCGATCACACCATGACTCCGGTCGGGGCGCGCACGCTGCGGGATTGGATGCTGCATCCGCTCCGCTCGGTGCCTGCTATTCGCGCGCGACAGAATGGTGTGTCTGCGCTGATTGCGAATCCATCGCTCCTTGCCGCGCTACGGACCGAGTTGGGCGGAGTCCGTGATTTGGAACGTGCGTTGTCGCGGCTTAACGGCAGCTCTGGAAATGCGCGCGATCTCGCAGTGCTCGCCACGTCGCTGGGTGCAATACCCGCCGTCCAATCACGCATCGCCGACCTAGTGGGTGCCGCGGACGCAGCTGAGCTTTTCGAGGATATTGCATCACGCCTGCATCCACTGCCCGAGCTGTGCGCGATGTTACAATCCGCCATTACCGACGAACCTCCTGCATTGATCCGCGACGGTGGCATGATTCGCGATGGCTACGATACTGCGCTCGACGAGTTGCGATCCGCGTCGCACGAAGGCAAAGATTGGATTGCCAGTTTGCAGGAAAGTGAAATCCAGCGCACCGGGATCAAATCGTTGAAAGTTCGATACAATTCCGTGTTTGGATATTTCATTGAAGTCACGGCGGCGAATCTTGGAAGCGTGCCGGACGATTACCACCGCAAGCAAACGACAACCAACGGCGAGCGGTTCATCACGCCCGCGCTCAAGGAGATCGAGGCAAAAATCCTTGGCGCCGACGAGCGCGCCCGCGCACTGGAGATCGAGATTTTCCAACGCCTGCGCCAGACCACGTTGGAGCACACCGCTGCCATCCAGGAAACGGCCGCCGCTCTCGGCGCCCTTGATGTGATCGGATCATTCGCGGAATGCGCGCGACTCCACGACTACTGCCGACCCATCATTCATGACCGCTGCGCACTGGAAATCGAGGCGGGCAGGCATCCGGTCCTCGACCTGAAAACCGGCGGCGAGCGCTTCGTGGCCAACGACACATTGCTCGATTCGGACGCGCACGGATTTGCCATTCTGACCGGACCGAACATGGCGGGGAAAAGCACTTACATTCGTCAGGTTGCCCTCCTCGTGCTCCTCGCTCAAACCGGGAGTTTCATCCCTGCCAAGTCGGCTGTGATTGGCGTGGCTGATCGCATTTTTACAAGGGTCGGCGCCAGCGACGATCTCTCGCGCGGACAGTCAACATTCATGGTCGAAATGAATGAAACCGCAAACATCATCAACTGCGCAACCCGCCAGAGCCTTGTCATTCTCGACGAAATCGGGCGCGGCACCTCGACGTTCGATGGATTGAGCATCGCGTGGAGCGTGGCCGAGCACCTGCATGACGCCATTGGATGCCGCACGTTGTTTGCGACCCATTACCACGAGTTGACGGACCTCGAACGGACCCGTGACGGCGTGAAAAACCTGAATGTTGCAGTGCGCGAGTGGAACGATCAGGTCATCTTTTTGCGCAAGATCGTGGCCGGGCGTGCCGACCAAAGCTATGGCATCCAAGTCGCACGACTCGCCGGGTTTCCGGATTCGATCATTGATCGCGCGAAACAAATTCTCGCAAACCTCGAAAAAGCTGAGCTGAACGCCGAGGGCAAACCCACGCTCGCAGTGGGTGGACGACGCCGCCGGGACATGGCGGTTATCGTGAATCAACTCTCGCTTTTTGACTCGGCCGAGGATCCCCGCCCGTAGGCACGAGGCGTGCGCAGCTTTTCTGTTTATGCAATCTGCGAGATCCTTGTTTAGCGGGCTTCGCAATTCGATGCCGCCCCTCATCTTTCTCGCGACTCCCATGTTGGTTGGGCAAGCGGGTCAGGTCGTCATTCAAATCACGGATACTGTCATGGTCGGTCGGCTTGGCTCGGTGGAACTCGCCGGCGCAGCACTCGCCGGGAATTTCATCATGGTTGCCATGTATTTTGCGTATGGTTCCTTGGGTGCCGTCTCGCCACACATCGCGCAGGCATTCGGGGCCAATGACACGATGGGTGCAGGAAACTGCGCCCGCGCAGGCCTCCTGCTTGCCGTCTGCATCGGGCTCATTATTTCAATCGGATTGTCAGCCTTGGTGGTTGTACTGGATCGCATGGGGCAACCCCCGGAGGTCGTCGCTATCACCGGGTCGTATCTCACCCTGCTGGCATGGTCGATGCCCGGCGTATTGATTTCTCTGGTGCTCGGGCAAACCGCAGAAGCACTCAATCACCCATGGCCTGTGGTCGTATTTATGGCGGGTGCCATCGTTTTAAATGCCGCGCTCAATCTGCTGCTCATCTTCGGGCTTTGGGGGCTTCCAGCACTTGGATTGGAGGGTGCCGGATTGGCGACGCTGATTGCGCGATGGGCGCAGGCGCTGGCCATGGCGCTGTGGATTTGGCGCTCATCGGTGATGGAAAAATTCGGGGTTTTCGCTCGCAAGGTAGATTTTGTCTTGTTCCGGAGGTTGTTTCACGACGGCCTTCCAATTGCCGCGCAGGACGTCTTGGAAGGGGGTGCATTTGCGCTTGGATCAATCATGCTGGGCTGGGTTGGAACGTCGGCGATGGCGGCAAATCAAGTGGCCATCAGCATCGCATCTCTGGCATGGATGTTTCCCGTCGCACTTTCCATGGCTGCAGGAGTACGCGTGGCGCAAAATATGGGCGCTGGTGACCGAACAGCAGCCCGTCTCTCGGGAATTTCCGCCGTGGTGCTCGGCGTCGGCCTCATGGCGGTGTGCGCAGGATTTTACATCTGCGCCGGATATTGGCTGGCCAGAGTTTTCACGACCGATCCGGAAGTCGCGCGGCTTGCTGGATTTCTAGTGGTCATCGCCGGCGTTTATCAAATCTCCGATGCGATCCAATCCATTAGCCTCGGATCTCTACGCGGACTACTCGACAATCGGATTCCGATGATCGCCAATGCAGTGTGCTATTGGGTGCTAAGTTTGCCGACCGTTTACTTGCTCACGTTCCCGCTCGGCATGGGCGCAGCGGGCGTTTGGCTCGGTTACCTGCCGTGGATGGTGCTCACGGGGATATTTTTTCTTTGGCGGTTTTTGAGGAAAACCAACCCCGCGAGCCCTGCGGAAGTGTGATCGCTCTTGTCAGATTGGAGGCGTTTGAGTATGCGTGCGATCAGATGGGCAGACGTCGCGGGCCCGGATTTCGGAGCAGCGCAAAATGTCTATTCCCAGCAAATCACCATCGTTTCCTGACACACGCTGGAGCGTCGTGGGAAAGGCTGTCGGCATGGATGCTGAAGCTTCACTCGTAGCGGTGTCTTCGCTGTGCGAGGCGTATTGGTATCCGCTTTACGCGTATTTTCGACGTGCCGGGAAGTCGTCGCATGACGCGGAGGATTTGACTCAGGGATTTTTTGCCCGGATGCTGGAGCGGAAAATGCTGAGTTCGGCAACCCCGGAAAAGGGCCGACTCCGAACGTTTCTGCTGGCTTGCGCCCACAATCACATGACCGACGAATGGAGTCGCGGAATGGCACAAAAACGCGGAGCTGGCCTCGTGACGGCATTCGATTTGCAGGCGGCTGAGGCGCGCTACGGACAGGAGGATACCGAGCAGTTGAGCCCCGACCGCCTGTTCCAGCGCCAGTGGGCGCTTGGAATTCTCGACCGGTCATTGCGAATGCTGGCGGACGAATACAGGGCGAGTCCAGGTCAGATCGAGCTTTTCGAAGCGCTGCGCCCGTTTCTTGGATTTGGTGGTGGCGCGGAGCAAACGTACGAGGAGATCGCAGTCCGATTGCAAACTCCGGTGGGCACGCTGAAAAACAAAGTCTTCCGGCTGCGCCAGCGCTGGCGGGAACTCCTCTTCGATCAAGTGGGACGCACGCTGGCCGACCCTACGCCAGAGGAAATCAAAGACGAACTCTCCGAACTCCTCGGTGCTGTGTGATCGCGAGTTTTATTTCTCAACTTATTTGAGGCTTCGTGCAACCCATGGTCCGTGAGCCCGTAGAAGCAGGTAGAAAGCCATGACAACACCAAACTCCTCAAATCCTGAACTTCACGGTCTCGATCCCGCCGAACTCCTTGCCCGGGGCATCAATACGGCGCATCCATCCGGCCCGGTGCACGAGTGGACGCCACCCACCCCCGAGGAGCTCGCTCGACTGCTCCCGCAATACCAGATCGAAAGCCTCATCGGACGCGGCGGGATGGGAGCAGTTTACAAGGGATATCAGGCAAACTTGGATCGCTCGGTCGCCATCAAGCTGCTTCCAGCGGAGCTGACCGCCGACGACCAATTTGTCACCCGCTTCCAGCGCGAAGCCAAGACACTCGCGAAGCTGCAGCATCCGGGTATCGTCTCGATTTACGACTTTGGACAAACCAGCGACGGCCATCTTTACTTTGTGATGGAGTACGTCGAGGGCACCGACCTGCGACATATCCTGCTCGGCCCCGGCCTAGATCCCGGACAGGCACTCGAGATCATCACGCAAATTTGCGAGGCCCTTCACGCCGCGCATCTCGCCGGGGTGATTCACCGCGACATCAAACCGGCGAATATCCTAATCACCAGCACCGGACGCGTGAAACTCGCCGATTTTGGCCTCGCCCGCCCCGATCGCGAGGAACACGAGGCACTCACGATGACCAATGCGATCCTCGGGACGCCGGACTACATGGCACCGGAGCAGCGCGAAGGCCAGACTGACCTCCGTGCTGACATTTATGCGCTCGGCGTAATGCTCTACGAAATGCTCACCGGTCAGCTTCCGCGCGGAGCATGGGCCCCGCCATCCCGCAAGGTGCAGGTCGATGTCCGCATCGACGAGGTCGTTCTCAAAGCGCTCCAACAGGAACCCGATCTCCGCTACCAGCAGGCCAGCGAAATGAAAACCGACGTGGACACCATCCGGTCGGGTGCTTCTGTTGAGGCGTCAATCCCAGCTCCAGCCTCGGCTGGGCCTTCGCGGCGTCGGTGGCTCCTCGTTGCGGCGGCGCTCGGTGGGATCGCGCTGGCCGTGTGGGGATTCGCCAATTTTCAAGCGTCGTCGCGTGCAGGATCGGCCAAAGTGGAACTATCACCCACTGCGGGGCCAATGGTTCCGGCCCGCCTCCCCTCGGGGGCCGTCGAAAAACCCATCCCCGGCGTGACGAACCTAAGGCGGTTTGTGTGGACGGACCAGGAAACGGGGCTCTTCACGCGCCTGTTTTTCCCGGCCCAGGCCGACTCCGGGTTGTGTGTTCGTATGCGATTCAGCCCCGACCTCCTGAGCGAGGCCGAGCGCGCGGAGGGACACGATTTTGACACGCTTTGGGAGTGGGCGCAGGTGCCTTCGCTCGCCGGCGAAGGAGAAAACACGATCATCTTGAAGGAAGGCATTCCGGTCTGGCATCGCGACAAGGACGATCACAATCATGTCATCCGGCTCCTCTCGGGGATTTATTTCGATTCCTTTGAAACGGGTGATCTCGCGTTTGCCGACCGGGTCTCGAATTCCGGCACCCGGGTCACGCACACTCCGGAGGGCATCCGATTCGTCTATAGCCGGAAGGTTGGGGAACGCATCGAGCCATTTCTGGACATAGAAATCCGTGCAGTGCCGCATGCGGAGTTGAAAGCCATGTTCTCCGATTTGAGGGGTCCGGGGGAAACCGTGGGCGAGGTGGCAACGTGGGATTGGGCGAAGGAGCTTGTTCCATTGGGGGAACTGTCGAAGAACTCACATTATGGGGATGCTTCGGAGGAACAGGGGGCCGCTCAGGCGGTCGCGAGTAGTCCGCCAACAGCCGAATCGGCACCGACGGTCGAAAGCGCCTCCACTCCCACACCCGAGGATCCGATGGAGAAATATCGGAATGCGGCTTACAAAGCCGCGCTGCGGGGCGATGCGGTCGAGGCAAAGGCCCTTTCCGAGCAGGCCATTGCATTGGATCCGGATCTGGTCTGGAACTGGGCTTCCTATGGCTGGTGCCTTTTTAACCTCGACCTCTACACCGAAGCGCTTGCGGCATGGCGCAAGGCTTACCAGCTCGATGCGACGGCCTACGGGAGAATCAACGTCTGTCTTGCGCTAGCCTATGACAAGACCGGCGACGAGAAGGAAGCCCTCAGATTCTATTCCGAACAGGTGAAAATCGATGCTGATTTCGGCGACTGGGACGTGTTGATGAAAACGCTGAGTTGGCAACCGAACGAAATCGAAGCTCTTTACGTCCTTTACAAAAAATGGATCGCCCGGCGTCCAGAGATAGCTCAGATAGAAACTTTGACTGCTTCGGCAAAACGATTCGACAAAGCACTTTTCGATTTTCGCTGGGACTACGTGACGAAAAAGCCAACCCACGAGTTCTCCCATTCTTTGTTTTTCCAGCCGGACGGCTTTGCCTACAGCATAGGACGCGGCCAGCAGTGGCGATTCTCCTGGGAAAAGACTGGGCCAGCCTCATTGCGTCTGAAACGCGAGCGCGACACCATGGACCTCACGTTCGACGAAACCTTCGAGAGATTCACCGGCAATTCGTCCAATGGCTGGACGGCTGAAGGCTCTCGCACGCGGCCTCGGAGCCCAAAAGACCGAGAGATGCTGGAAAAGATCATCGCCAAGTTGCCCGACGTTTTACCGAACTCACCAAAAAACCCACCCAAAGTACCATGAAACTACACGGAAAAGTCGTTGCATTGTTGACGCTGTTTCTTTTCGTCAGTTCCGCATTTGGCGCGCCGCCGATGTGGCCGGGACAGCCGAAGATTTCTGCCGCCTATGAGTCGTTGACCATCGCTTTGAAGCAGGTGGAACTGAGTCGATCCGGCGAACCAAAACAGCACCTTGCGCGGGCATCTGCACAATTGCTAGCTGCCAAGACGCAACTGGACACTGCGAAAAAGAACAAAGGCAGCGCCCGCCTTGAGGCAATGGAGCAGATCGAGGTCGCAGAGCAGGAAATCGAAGCTGCAAAAACGGACTCCGATCGGATCGATGCTGCGATCGTTGCGATCACGGGGGCCATGGAGCAGGTCACCCGTGCCGCGAAAAACGGAAAGTGACGCGTGTCTCGCGCACCGAATTTCTACAATCAGGCTTCTCTTGCGTGGGGCATCAGCCACGCATACATCACCAGCGACACACCTAGAAAGACGCTATTGACTCCGAACAGGAGCCCGATGGCCCAGTCGGCATCGGTCGGGAACTTGGCTAGCAGCATGAGGCCGAGAACCACGGCGACGGCGGCATTGAGCAGCACCCAAATCCACGCCGGGTTCTTGCCGCGAAGCTTGAGAGCAAGCAGACCGCCAAAAATCCCCTCTGCGATGAAAATTGCTGCAAGCACCAGCGTGAGCGCCATCACGCCCTGCACTACTTTCAGAATAAGCAAAAGCCCGACAATCACCCGGAGTGCTGCGGAAAAGAAATCGAGAATCCGGTGTTTTTTGGCATTGCCGAAAAGTGCGGAAACCAACAGGAGGACACCGCTAACGAGACAGAAAATCCCGATGATCTGCGCGATGGCGACCGATGCAAACACGGGCCGCGCCATCGCAAATCCGCCTACGACCAGTGAAAGCAGCCCTCCGCCGTAATACCACATACGACCCTGAGAAAATGCTACGGACACCGGGGAATTGCTCATGGCCTAAGCACTACCACCCAAAGCTCGGACTAGCAAGGTCATCGCTCAGCCCAGCCAGTTGATAAACCGCTGGATGATGATCGCGTTGCTGATGTCCACAAAAAATCCAGACACCAGTGGCACGATGATGAAAGCTTGGTGTGCCGGGCCATACTTTTGCGCGACGGCGGTCATGTTTGCCATGGCGGTCGGGGTGGCACCGAGCGAAATCCCGCTGAATCCCGCGCACACAACGGCTGCTTCGTAGTCGCGCCCCATGACACGAAAAACGACGAATAACGCGAAGCAGACTGCCAGCACCAGTTGAACTCCGAGGATGGCCAAAATCGGGCCGGCCAGATCGATAATCGTCCAGAGTTGCAGGCTCATCAGCGACATCGTCAAAAAGACGCCCAGCGCGGCATCGGACACCAGCGCGAGTGAGCGCGACTTCGCCGGCCAAGGTACTTTGAGAAAATGTGGCAGCGTATTCGTGAGGATAATGGCACCGAACAAACAGCAAACGAACAGCGGAAGATTCACCCCGATGTAAGCGAGCCCCGTTTGCAGCAGGTTGCCGAGGGCAAGGCTAATATTCAGCCAGAATAACGTGCTCAGCAGGCTGAAATACCCGATTTCCTGCTCCTTCGTCTGGTGGGATATCCCGACGTCCAACTGCTCAGCGACTGCGGGCTGGAGGTGATTGCGCTCAATCAGCAACCGCGCAATCGGCCCACCCATCAGCGAGGAAAGGACCAATCCCATCGTGGCGCAGGCGATGCCGATTTCCATGGCGTTGGAGATTCCATGCTCTGCGATGAAGATCGGGGCCCATGCGATTGTGGTGCCGTGGCCGCCGATGAGCGAGACCGAGCCGCCCAGCAGACCAATCAATGGTTCCAAGCCGAACACCCTCGCCACGCTGATTCCTGCGACGTTTTGGAGGATTTGGTATCCGATGGTGAGTGCGAGAAGGATGACGATGGGTTTGCCACCCGACATCAGGGTTCTGAAATCCGAATTCAGCCCGATCGAAGCGAAAAAGTAGAGCAGCAGGAAGTCACGCGTTTGAAGGTTGAATCCTATTTCGATCCCAGTGATCGAATGCAGAATGGCGAGCACAACGCAGACGAGCAATCCGCTGGTTACGGGCTCCGGGATATTAAAATCCTGCAGAGTTTTCGACTTTTTTGTCAGCCACTTCCCGAGGGCGAGAACAATGATGGCGATGTTAAATGTCGTGAAGCTTTCGAATTGCATGAGGCCAAAGTGTTAGCGGTTCACGAGTGGTCGCGCGGGAACTTGGGCTAGCAAGTGATGAGCTCCAACCGCTGGTTTGCGTTCGGACGTCGAACCGATGGACCGGTAATCAAGAGGATTCTTTCACACGGAATTCCGAGGACTTGAACCAGGTTTTTCAGGTATGGGGTCCAATCATCGGGGTCTTCGGAAAGATCAATAGGAAATACGCCGGCGGAAAATGCGAGTCCTTGCATTGCGGCGGGGATTGGCCCGAGTGCCAGCACCCAAACCGGCGTGCGCCACCGCGCGACCGCGCGAGCTGTGCTTCCGCTGCGTGTGGGGGTGACTACGACGTCACAGGCGGAGAGTTCGATGGCATGTTCGATGAGTAGCGCTTTCTTTCCGATGCCCGGGTTTTCGGGTACGAAGGATCTCCGGATGCGGGGAGGCTGAGTGTGTTCGCGGTGGTTTTCCGCCGAGACCGCAATTTTCGCCAGCATACTCACCGCGTCGATCGGGAATGCTCCCATCGCGGATTCCCCGGACAACATCACGCAATCCGTGCCGTCCAAAATTGCATTTGCGACATCCGTGGCCTCGGCCCGTGTAGGCAAGCGGGACACCGTCATCGACTCCAGCATTTGGGTGGCTGTGATCACAGGTTTCCCCGCGAGATTCGCCTTGGCGATCAGCTCCTTCTGAATTACGGCCATGTCTTCGATCGGCACTTCGACCCCGAGGTCTCCCCGCGCAACCATGATCCCATCGGATGCTGCCAAGATTTCCTCGTATCGCTGCAACGCCTCGTATCGCTCGATTTTTGCGATGATAAATGGAGATTTTCCGAGTTCTTTTGCGGCGGCGCGGACCGCTTCAATGTCGGCGGCACTCTCGACAAACGACTGGCTCACGGCGTCCACGCCGTGCGCGAGGGCGAACTCAAGGCACTCGCGATCACGATCGGTGAACGCATGAATCCCGAGTGCGATGCGGGGCAGGTTCAGTCCTTTGCGGGAGCTGATCGGGCCACCCACCACGACAGTGCATTCCACATCATTACCCACCACTTCTTTGACCAGCAATTGGACTAATCCATCATTCAAAAACAACCGATCGCCGGGTCGCACCACACGCGGCAGGGGCTCAAAACTCATCGACACCCGATGCGCATCACCGAGGCAGTCGTCACTCGTCAGCGTGAAGTTGTCTCCCGAATGGAGGTCAATCGGACCGTTCGGGATTTTTCCCAGACGCATTTTCGGGCCAGGTAGATCGGCCATGATCGCCACGCGCCGCTCGGCCGCGACGCTTGCCGCGCGAATGTTGGTGATCACCTCGGCGTGCTGTGGGAAGTCACCGTGTGAGAAGTTCAGTCGGGCAACATTCATCCCAGCCCGGATGAGTTGCTCCAGCACCTCGACCGAACTCGAGGCCGGTCCGATCGTCGCGACAATCTTGGTTTTATTTTTTGGCAGGCTCATGGGTTAGCAGACGTTTTGGTTCCGGTTAAGTATGCCCGCTGCCCGGAGCAAACCAGCAAAAACCGTCCTGTTACGCGATTGGAACGTGGATCGAAGGTGCGGGCTCGTGTGCGATCAGACCAAGCCGAGTTTCATGCGGCCTGCTTCGGAAATCATGGATTGATTCCATGCAGGGTCCCAGACGAGGTCCACGGCGGCTTCATCCACGCCGTCGAGCATCAGGATTTTCTGGCGTGCATCGGCGGCGATTGTTGGGCCCATGCCGCATCCGGGCGCGGTCAATGTCATCTTGACATTCACCATGGTGCCGCCGCCATCAGGTTTTTCGACGATGCAGTCGTAGATCAATCCCAGATCCACCACGTTTACCGGGATTTCGGGATCGAACACGGTTTTGAGTTGATTCCAGACGGCTTCTTCGAGCGAGCCTTGCACTGCGACCTTCGGGGTTTCAGGCACGGAGCCGGGTTCCAATCCCAGCGCGTCGATGTTTTTTTCGTCGATCCGGGCCAGTCCGGCCTGAGTGGCCACCGTGTAGGTGCCACCCAACGATTGGGTGATGATGACCGTCGTTCCTTCGGGCAGAACAATCGGATGTCCACTTGGGATTTGAATGGCGTCGCAGTCGCGAAGGAGGGTGATTTCTCTGGAGTCTGACATAATGGAATAGTTGGAAAAAGTTTAGGGTCGCAGGGTGATTTTGACAGTTTTTGGTCCGCTGAGTTGGTCCATCAATGTGGGTGCTAATGGGGCTGCCGGCGAAGTGGTGACGGCGCTCGGAGTAGCCCCGGCCGGGGTGAGTGCGTCTCGCAGCGCGCCCTCGACCAACTGAGCACAGTGGATTTTCATCGGCGGCAGCGGGCCGAGCGGTGCCGACAAATCCTCGCCCGACATCGCAAGCGCCTCTTCAGCCGTTTTCCCGCGAATCAGGTCCGTCGCCATGCTCGCCACCGCGATGGCCGTCTGGCAACCAAATGTCTGAAACGTCGCCTTGTCGATGACTTTGCGGCCACCCTCGTCGCGAAACTTCACCCACATCCGCAGCATGTCCCCGCAATCCGGGCTGCCGACCGTGCCGACAGCATCCGCGTTTTCCATTTCTCCGATATTTTGGGGATTGCGGACCGCCTCGTCGATGCGGGTTTGGATATCAGATTCAGCCATGGCAGTTATTCGACGGTGTAGCGCGGCAGCGACGGGTCCACTTCAATACTCCAGGCGTCCACGCCTCCCCGAAGTGCTCGAATATTCGGAAACCCATGCCCGGTAAAATATGCTGCCGCATCGAGCACGCGGGTCCCTTGATGGTCGATCAGAACAATCGTCCCGTCTTTCGACCAATCGGTCATTATTTCTTGGAGCAACTCTTGCGAAAAATGCCGCGAGCCCTCGATCTTCACGGCGTCAAATTCCTCACGCGTCCGGATGTCTAACAGCCGCACTTCGCCTTCCCGACGGGCATTTGCTAGATCACCCGGGCTGATTAGGATTTTATCGTCTTCTTCGCAGGCCTCTGCCACCCGCGCCAAAACATCGTCGGGGTTCAGGCCATCGTTGCGTTCACACACGCTCGCAAGTGTCTCGTCAGGGCGGAAGCCGCAACTCGAACATCCTCCGATGTGATAAAGGCGAAAAAGCGCGCGCTGCGCTCCGGGCAACCGGAGCAGAAGCTCGGCCATCGTGACCTGCGGGTCCAAATCAACTGTCGTCATGCGCCCAAAGTAGACGTCGCGCGCCCAGATGCAAGGTGACATCGTTGACGGACATGCAAAAAATCTGGCCATCTGACATGCCCGCACATAAAACCTTCTCCCGTGAACAAAAATGCAAGATCAGAGGCGGTGGGGATTCTGATTATCCTCGGGGTTGCGGTGATTGCCGCTTTGTTCTGGTTTCATCCAGCGGCGGTCTTTCTCTTCGGAGTCATCCTATTTGTTTTGTATTTCTTCCGCGACCCGGAGCGTGTTACGCCCTCGGACCCGGACCTCGCATTTGCCCCGGCGGATGGAAAAGTTATCGCGATCCGATCCGGAGTGGAGTCGGATTACTTTCAGAAACGCATGGTGACGATCACCATTTTCCTCTCAGTTTTTGATGTTCATGTGAACCGGTCCCCGGTTTCCGGGACAGTGATGTCGAGCGAGGGAAAAAAGGGGCTGTTTTTGGATGCCCGGGATCCAGCTTCATCTAGGAAAAATGCCAGCCGCCTCTGGATCTTCGACGGGCCCATGGGCTTGGTCGGCGTGCGACAGATCACGGGCGCGATTGCCCGTCGCATCGTGCCGTGGTCGGTCGTCGGCGATGTGGTCGCGCAGGGTGAAAAGTTCGGGATGATTCGGTTCGGTTCGCGCACCGAATTGATAGTTCCCGAGGGCTCAAAAATCTTGGTTCGCGTGGGCACCTCGGTGCGTGCAGGTGTCTCGCCCATGGTGCAGCTGGCGGATCCTTCGGTTCCGGCCTCAGACATCCCGCACCCGGATATCGCGGAGGGTGAGGTCGATCCAGGTCTTTGATCCGGATCTGATTTCAACCAGTAACACTATGGCGAACGGCGAGCCGAAAATCTACCTGCTCCCGAACCTGATGACCGCAGGCAATTTGTTCTGCGGGTTTGCCGCGACGTTGCGGATCATCGAGGCGTCGTTGTTAAGTAACGCCGATGCCTTGGCGAGCGGGAAATACCACGAAGCCATCGCGTTTATTCTCGGTGCCTGTGTGTTCGACTTGCTCGATGGACGGCTCGCGCGCCTTGGTGGTCACGAGAGCCCGTTTGGTCGTGAGTTTGATTCGCTCGCCGACATCGTGTCGTTTGGTGTCGCGCCGGCGCTGCTGGTTTACGATATCGTGCTCCGGGATTTTGCGCGCACCGGATGGCTCATCGCCTTTCTTTTCCTGCTGTGTGGTGCCCTCCGGCTCGCCCGCTTCAACTGTGTCGCAGCCAGCGATAACGGCCAGTCCAGCCGGGAGTTTACCGGGTTTCCCATCCCCGCTGCAGCCGGCGTGATCGCGTCGCTCACGCTCACGATGCTGTGGATCGACGAAGGCGAGCGCCAAATCGGAAACTGGAAATTCATCCTCCCGGTCCTCATGCTTTTCCTGAGTGGCATGATGTTCAGCCGCGTAAAATACCCGAGCTTCAAGGCGGTGAACTGGCGCACCCAGCGGTCGATCTCGAAGTTTCTGGGCATCATTGTGGTCCTCGTGCTCACCGCCCTGAACTGGGAGTGGATGCCATCGGTGTTATTTGTTTCGTTTTTGATCTACGGCTTCGTGCGCCCGTTCGTGTCAAAAACTCTGCGGCGCGAAATCGAAGACGACGACGATTCGCCGCCCGCCCAGGAGGCGCAGGACAATGCAACTTGATCTCCTGTTTCGTGGGCCGGAGCCGGAGCCCGAGCAGGAAAAAGAAAATTCCGCTGCCGCGCCGCTACCCGATCCCAGTGATCCAGCGCCGATAGTCGTGACCGCTCCCGAGCCGCGCGTATTCACGATTTCCGAGCTGAACCGGGCGGTCCGCGATGTCCTCGAGGGCACACTCGGCGAGGTGTGGGTGCGCGGTGAAATTTCCAATCACCGCTGCCAGTCGTCCGGACATCACTATTTCAGCCTAAAAGATGCCACGAGCCAGATTTCGTGCGTCTTGTTTGCGGGAACGGCTAGGCGAATGCGTCAACTGAAATTGGAAGATGGCCGGGAAGTCCAGGCGTTTGGGCGGCTCTCGGTTTACGAAGCGCGCGGGCAATATCAGCTGGTGATCGAGCAAGTGCAGGAAGCCGGGATCGGCGCGTTGCAGGCGAAGTTCGAAGCGCTCAAAGCCCGCCTCGCGGCCGAGGGCCTGTTCGATGCCTCCCGCAAAATGCCAATGCCGAAATTCCCGCGCACGATCGGCGTGGTGACATCTCCCACGGGCGCTGCAATCCGTGATTTTCTTCACGTCCTCCACCGGCGAATGCCCGGAATTCGTGTGATCATCGCGCCTGTCCGGGTCCAAGGGCTTGGGGCCGCAGCAGAAATTGCAGATGCAGTCCGGATGTTTCAGCCCGGTCACTCCAGCCGCATTCCTGGCGTGGATGCCATCGTGGTCACACGGGGCGGCGGCAGCGTCGAAGACCTCTGGGAGTTCAACGAAGAAGTGGTCGCCCGCGCAATCGCCGCCTCGGAAATCCCGGTCGTGAGCGCGGTGGGGCACGAGATTGATTTTACCATCGCAGACTTCGTGGCGGATTTTCGTGCTCCCACCCCCAGTGCCGCCGCAGAGATCCTCGCCGCTGATGGCCTGGAAATGGTTCGCGCTGTGGCACTGCAAAGCCGTCGCCTCACTCAAACGGTGGCGAGTCAGATGAAAATCCTGCGCACCACGCTGACGGCCATCGAGCGCGGCGGCTGGATGCGCGACCCGGCTCGGAGGATCGAGCAATTCGCCCTGCGGCTCGATGATTCCTCGAACAAATTGCAGTTCGTCACGCGCAGCCGGCTCCAGCAATGCGCCCAGTCGCTAGTCCATGCGGCGCGCGTTCTGAAAATTCACCGTCCGGACGCAGCGATCGCCCGGACGCGCGAGCGGCTTGCTCGATGGGATGGCATTTTCGCGGCCGCAGCAAAACACGAACACCATGCCACCCGTCAGCGCATCGAGCGGGCCGCAGACATGCTCGTCGCCCTGAGTCCGGTCGCAACGCTCTCCAGAGGCTATACCATAACGACCGACGCCGCCGGCAACATCCTCCGGAGCTCAGAAAACCTGCGATCAGGCATGCCGATCCGCACAAAATTCACCGACGGCGAAGTCTCGTCCTCCGTGCGCGGAGTCACGCGGCAGTAGCTCCGGGTTTGGCTGAACCTGGAACCAGCGATTGAAGAGTTTTGGACAGAATCGAAGCGGAGCGGAGATCGACTGCTGTCAAGCAGCCCCGACGGGGAGAGCACGGCGAATCAATTAACAGAAGGTACAAAATGGGTTATGAGGGAGACAGACTGTAATAAAATTCTCCTGTGCTGTTGGCCCAAGTCCCTTCTCCTCAATTCAATTCATTCTGTAGATTGACTCCGTCGATCTTCGATTCTGTCAAAAATCGTTTTCGGGCTGAAAACTTATGCCGTGAGGCGGCGCGGAGCGAGGTCAGCGAGTTGCAGTTCGGTCCCGAGGTCGCCGATTCGTGCCAGCGACATCCCGGCAAGCGCCGGGGTTTCCGAGGCCATGAGCTTGAACACCTCTTCGATGGCGTAAATCCCATTGCTTCCGCCCACAGCCTGGGTCAGGTCGCGCAGGATTTCCCAATCGTCCCTCGCCTGGCCGGGTGATGCCGTGGCGCGGTTCAACCGCTGGATGCGACCGGACAGATTGATCATCGACCCACGCTTTTCAGAAAATCCCGCCGATGGCAGTAACACGGATGCTGCAGCAGTGGTCGGATTCGGGAGAATGCCGGTCACCACAAGCGACTCTAGCTTGGCCAAGTCTGCCTTCGAGATTCCGCATTCGGTCGCGTCCTCGCCGAGCACGACGAGCGCCTTGATCGCTCCGGATGCCACGCCTGCGGCAATCGCCTTGAGGTTCGAGCCCGGATTAGCAGCTGCCACACCGAGCAATTTCGCCCCCGTCGTGTTTGGATTTCCATCCTCGGAAATCAAGAACCCATCGCCTTCTTGGGGGCGCGGGAGGATATCCACGAGATCGGCGTGCAATGCCTTCGCGAGGCGTCCAGTCAGGAATAATTCCTCGTTGGTCATCCGGCCCGATGCGATCACCGCGACTTGGCTCCCGGCAAACTTTTTCAGCTGCTCACCCGCCACATCCAGCGCGCGCGACCACTTCGATGGCGATTCCTCGCCCTTGACAACCGGATCTTTCAGGCGTGCCTCGTCATTCAAATAGTGGAAATTCAACCGGTGCGAATCCGGCATCCAGCACGAATTCACAAAATCATTTTCGCGCGGAGTGATCCGGTAAATCACATTTTCCCGGCTCCCGATGAGGATGTTGGCCCCGAGCCCGCAGTTCACGTCGATGCTCTTGGTCTCCTTCAAAAACCAAACGCGCATCTTGAAACGAAAGTCTTTCGATGTCAGAGCGCCCACCGGGCAGATGTCCACCGTGTTCAGCGAGTAATTGTTATCCAGCCGCTTGCCCGGATAAACCGACAACGTGGTGTGGCTGCCACGATTCAGAAACCCGAGCACATCGTCCTTCGCGACTTCCTGCATGAACCGGATGCAACGCGAGCACATGATGCAGCGTTCGTCGTCGAGCATGATATTTTTGCCGATATCCACCCGCTTCGGTTTTTTTACCTTTTCCTCGATGAACCGGGATTCACCCTTGCCGAACTCGACGCTGAACTCCTGCAATCGACACTCCCCGGCCTGATCGCAAATCGTGCAATCCAACGGGTGGTTGATCAGCAAAAACTCCATCACCCCGTTCCGGCACTCCTCCACCATCGGCGACGACGTGCGGACCCCCATGCCCTCGGAGATCTCCGTGGCGCAGGAAATCACCGGACGCGGACTCCAGTTCAGCAACGGCTTTCCGTCCTCACCCAGCTCCGGCTTCCGGTCGGGTGTCATTTTCGGCATCGCCGTCTCCACCAAACACATCCGGCAGTTACCCGGCGTGCTCAATTTCGGATGATAGCAATAATGGGGGATGTATTGCCCGCTCTTCATGCACGCCTCGATCAGGCGGGTTCCTTTCGGAAATTGCTTCCACTCGCCATCCACCTGGACGTTGAGCATTTGGACTTCGTTTGCCGTGGCAGTCATTGAAAATTGGGTTGGGTTGATTCTCCTGAGATATTTCGTCCCTCAAGCGAACATCGACGCGAAATTCATACGACCCCAGCGACCCCGGCGCAAGGAAAACGAAAGCCCCCCCTGAACATCCCGCCCGTCTGACTGAGTTTGATTTTCTGCTGACATCAGAGCTGAAAGTAGAATAGACAGACCAAGTTGCAGCGAGTCATCCACAATTCAAGACGGTTCCCCGCGCTTAGAGCCTGTTTGAAAAGGCGATCAGGAGTAATGATTGAGCATGAGTCGGAGGGAGGCGAGGTAGACGAAGGCGTCTGCGCTTTCGATGGATTTCTCGTAGTCACGGACGAGGCGGCGATTCTGA
>Ga0247833_1001994_pt1 | contig 31257 bp, 25 predicted proteins | sample LaCruzMarch2015__7_FD_187117 | JGI IMG/M metagenome (GOLD analysis project Ga0247833, IMG submission 187117) | Freshwater microbial communities from meromictic Lake La Cruz, Castile-La Mancha, Spain - LaCruzMarch2015_8m | ecosystem: Environmental > Aquatic > Freshwater > Lake | place: Spain... | reverse complement strand
GTCGGCGACAGCTATGACAACGCCTTGGCCGAGACGATCAACGGCCTCTACAAGGCCGAAGTCATTCATCGCCGTGGCCCGTGGCGATCCTTCGAGGCCGTCGAGTTCGCCACGCTGGAATGGGTCGACTGGTTCAACAACCGACGGCTCCTCGAGCCCATCGGCAACATCCCGCCCGCCGAAGCCGAAGCTGCCTCCTACGCCATGCCGGCCGAACAGCCCTTGGCCGCGCAACTTAAGCCAAATAGCCTCCGGCAGACCCGTGGCGGTTCAAAAGAGCTAGCGGCGCGGCACGGGCTCAATCACAAGACCGTCGCCAAATGGCGCAAGCGGGCGTTCGTTCAGGACGCGCCGATGGGAACGAAGACGGTTCGTTCGACGGTTCTGAGTCCTGAGGAAGAGGCCATTGTCGTCGCCTTCCGCAGGCATACCCTGCTGCCGCTGGACGACTGCCTCTATGCACTCCAGGCGACGCTCCCGAACCTGACCCGGTCGTCGCTTTACCGCTGTCTGAAGCGCCACGGCATCAGCCGCCTGCCCGAGATCGCCGGCGACAAGCCCGCCAAACAGCCGTTCAAGCGCTATCCCATCGGCTACTTCCACATCGATATTGCCGAGGTCAGGACCGACGAGGGCAAGCTCCACCTGTTCGTCGCCGTGGACCGGACATCCAAGTTCGCCTTCGCCCAGCTGCACCTGGATGCCGCTTGCCCATGGCGCACTCGCGATCTCCGCGCCAGCGCATCATCAGCCTCTCCTCGCGGCAGATCTGCTGGACTCTTTTGCGATTGACCGCATGGCCCTTGCGCCGAAGCATCACGTGCAGGCGGCGATAGCCGAACCGCTGCCGCTCTTGGGCCAACGCCTTCAGCCGAACCCGCAAGGCGCCGTCGTCCTGCCTGGTAGCAAACGGTCGAAGGATCGACGCCCAGCACCCGACACGCCCGCCGCTCCCTTATCTCGTAGACCGATCGCAGGTGCGCCAAAGCCTCTCGATGCGCGGCGGGCGTCACTACTTTTATCCCGGCAGATCCTTCAGCGTCACGTTGTCCAGCATCCCATCCGCCAACAACCGCTTCAGCTTGGCATTCTCGTCCTCAAGCGCCTTCAGTCGCCGGGCTTCTGACCCATCCATGCCGCCGAACTTGGTCTTCCAATTGTAAAACGTCGGCGAGCTGTGCCCGTGCTTCCTGCACGGGTCCGACACCGAAACACTCGTCTCCGGCTGGCGCAGGATCACGATGATTTGCTCTTCCGTAAACCGTGCTCGCATCATTCCGTCCGTCGTTTCGAGTGATGGACCGTGGCTGTTCCGCTCTTACTATCAGGGGGTTACGCCACTTCTAACAAAGTCGTCACAATATATTTGACAAAACGGAACATGAGGTATGAGTATGAAAGTGAGGAAACGGTACGACGAAGGGATAGGTTTATGGCTTTGGGAAAATCTTCCATTCTGGCAGCCTTGTGTGCGACGGCGGCAGTAACAGAAGCGTCCGCGCAAGAGGTTAAGAGCGACAGCGAAATCCTCCTGGACGAAATTATTGTTACCGCGACGCGTCGAAGCGAGTCGATATTTACCGTGCCGATAAGCATAACGGCTTTGACCGGGCGAGATTTGGAGCAGACTGGGGCCGCAGCGTTTGCAGATTACGCAGCTCTGGTCCCCAACCTTTCATTCGCCTACAGCGGATCCGGCCAGCACGGATCTCGCTCGGTGGCGCTCCGTGGCGTGGTCGGATCAGGCACGACCGGCGTCTATATCGATGACACACCTGTTTTTGCAAGTCTTGACCCGCGCGTCGTTGACCTTGAGCGTATCGAAATACTGCGCGGACCCCAAGGAACGCTCTATGGCGCACGCTCGATGGGCGGAACGATCAGGCTGATCACTCGTCAGCCCGACGTCACCAATACGGAATGGGCCGCGCATTCTGTACTCTCCAGTGTAGAGGAGGGAGGAATAAACAGTGCGTTCGATGCGGTAGTTAATGTTCCCATCGTGCCGGGTCGGATCGGTGTCCGTGCACTGATGTATCGCCACGAAAACTCAGGTATTTATGACCGCATGCCCGGCGTTTTGCCGCTTCTCTTGACCGGTGACCCAACGCTTCAGCCCAGCAACTACGCGCCACAAAACGATGTGGATTCGGAACATGTAACCGGCGGGTCGCTGGCGGCACGTATTGAGTTAAATGATGGCCGCTTTGTTGTAACTCCTCGTGTCCAATATCAACGGGTCGAGACCGGCGGTATGCCATTTGCCGATGTTCAGGAAGGCAACTTTACCCAGCTGCGTCTGTTCGATATCGATGAAGGTGGCGAGGATGAGTGGCGCCATTATTCGCTGACGGCGAGCTATGAAATGCCGCGTGGTCGGCTTGTGTCCGCCACCGGGTATTTCGACCGGCAAGGAGTCGACCATGAGGATTTCTCGGAACTGGCCGTCCTATTCTTCGGCATTCCGGCGACCCCTGCACTCATTACGCGCAACTTCGAACAAAACCGTTTTGTCCAAGAGGCTAGATATTCATCCGAATTGGGTGGGCCTTTGGAATTCACAATTGGTGCGTTCTATTCAGATACAAATCAAATATCTGAGTTTCCTGTGACACCGATTTTACCTTACTTCACTAACGTTTTTAGTCAAAACATTGATCAAAAAATTACAGAAATAGCGCTTTTTGGTGAAGTCACATACAGCCTGAGCAAATCGCTCTCCATAACGGGTGGTCTGCGTTGGTTCGATAACAAAATTGAGTTCGTCGGCTCAGACGCCGGACTCATTACGGCAAATGAAACCTATGTTGGTGCCCAACGCGAAAGCAGCGTTACGCCAAAAATATCGGTAAGCTACGATATCGGCGACAGCGGTATGCTCTATGCAAGCGCTGGCCAGGGCCTGCGTCTCGGTGGCGTGAACTCCTTTTCTCAAAATCTTTGCGCGCCTGATCTCGCATCGTTGCCCGGCGCCGCCACCTACAACTCGGACTCATTGTGGAGCTATGAGGCAGGATACAAGACCAATGTCTCAGGATTTCGCCTGAGTACTGCCGCGTACTTCATCGATTGGAGTGATGTCCAGCAGGTTATAGCACTTTCGAGCTGCGGCTTCGCCGCCGTTGTGAATGTGGGTGCTGCCGAGATCGCTGGACTTGATTTGGAGGTTGAAGGCGATATTGGCGATCATCTGACCTACGGATTTGGTCTCGGTTATGCGGATACAGAGATCACAGATAATGGCGGATTCGCTGCGATCCCCATCGGCTCGCCACTTCAACAAGTGCCGGAATGGACTGCAAACGGGTCGCTAGTTTATAAGTTCGAGTTAGCTGGTAACTCAGCCTATGTGCGAACCGACTACAATTATGTCGGTGAGAGCTCGAGCGCCAACAATTCGTCTTTGGCCAGTCCGCGAGCGCGGGCTGCGTACCAGATGTTGGATCTTCGCGCGGGTATCCAGGTGGGCAAAGTAGAAATTAGCGTTTTTGCCAAGAATGCGTTGGACGAGGCTGCGAACTATTCAGACATCCCGCCGCTTGCAGCAGAATTTCCGACACGACCGCGGATTGTGACGAATAGACCACGGACGATCGGCATCGAGTTTCGCGCTAGACAATAGTGCTAGGCTGCTGTTTTCGCGCGAAACTATTGGATCGTAGGAGCCGATCATGATCGAAGACATCGCGCTACCGATCGCGCTTGCGTTTATGATGTTTTCACTTGGGCTCGCTCTCAAGATCGATGATTTCGCGCGAATATTGCGTCACCCAAAATCACTAGGCGTAGCGCTCTTGTCCCTGTTGTTAATAGTGCCGTTGATTGGCGTTGGCGTTGCGTACTTCTGGCGTCTTCCGCCCCTATTGGCGATGGGAGTCTATTTGATCGCGGTCTGCCCAAGCGGCACTCTTTCAAATCTGCTGACGTTCTGGGGCCGTGGTGATCTTGCCTTGTCTGTCTCGATTACCGCTTTGGGGTCAGTCGTATACGTGCTGCTGGTGCCTATTTGGTTGTCGCTCGGCCAGGCCATATTTATGGACGGGCTCGATCATGTATCCATTTCGCCGTTTGAGACGCTTGTCTCCGTTGGCCGCATCTCGTTGTTGCCGGTGGCTGGCGGCATGTTGGTGCGTGCTTTCCTGCCGCGCGTGAGGGATGTTGTCGAAGCCCCTCTGCGCAACTTCACGGGGGCCGTCATCATCGGCATGTTTTTGCTTATGATGTGGCAACATCGCGAGACATTTGTTGAGGCGGCGGCGCTGGTTTGGCCTGCGGTCGTCTTGCTCAACTTGCTGATGGTGTTCACGGGTTTTGGCTTTGCGAAGCTCTTTTCGGTGGCCCGAAAAGAGAGAACAGCCATCGTATGCGAGCACTCTATTCGCCAAGAAGGGCTTGCCATATTCATCGTTACATCGCTGCTCGCGGAGCCGTTGATGGCGCTGCCGCTCTTTCTGAATTCCGCCGTCGGGTTCTTCGTGGGCATGGCCTACATCGGCATCGAGCGATTTCGAACTGATCGCGCGGCCGCGGAGCCACGCCCTGATTATCCTTTGCTCAAGGAACAAGACTAATGGCTTTGACGGCCCAAAGCTTCATTTCGACTGTAACCAAGCCTGCGTTCCCGCTGGCTGTTCGCGGCGAGGGCGCCTACATCTTCGATAAAGACGGCAAAAAGTATTTGGACGGCTCGTCGGGTGCCGTTGTCACCGCGCTTGGCCACTCTCATCCGCGTGTGCTCGCCGCGATGCGCGCGCAGTTAGAGAAGATTACCTTCGCGTACGGACGCATCTGGGAAAATCGGCCGGACGAAGAATTGGCGGTCCGTGTCGCGGCGCTGTGCGGGGGAAGCTTCGACTCCGCATTCTTTCTTTCAAGTGGCTCCGAAGCAACTGAAGCGGCGCTGAAATTTGCGCGCCAGCTCGCCGTCGCGCGCGGACAGAGTGAGCGCTACAAGGTGATCAGCCGAACTCCTTCCTACCACGGTGCAACTTTGGGCGCGCTGAGCGTGACGGGCGATCCAGTCATGGTGGATCTCTTCGGCCCGCTGATGACGCCCATGCCTAAAATTCCGGCTCCCATGATCTATCGGGTTCCGGCGGGCTACTCGGCAGACGCCTATATTGATCATTGCGCCGACGCGCTTGAGGAAGAGATCAAGCAACAAGGGGCCGAGACTGTTCTCGCCTTTGTCGTTGAGCCAGTCGGCGGCACGTCAACGGGAGCACTTGTTTCGCCCGGCCGCTACTATTTACGGGTTCGTGAGATTTGCGATCGCTACGGCGTTCTTCTGATCCACGATGAGGTGATGAGCGGCGTTGGTCGCTGCGGCGCGTTTCTCGCGTCTCATTATTGGCCAGGCGCGGCGCCGGACGTTGTCACCTTGGGTAAAGGGCTCGGGGCTGGCTATGCGCCGATTAGTGCACTCGTGACGTCGTCTGCTTTGGTTGACGAAGTACGCGCCATGGGAGGCTTCGCGCACGGGCACACCTATGTTGCCAATCCGATGAGCTGCGCTGTCGGCTGCGCGGTGCTGGAGGAGTTGGTTGATTCAGCGCTCGTTGAGCAGAGCGCGTCGATGGGCCTCTACCTCCGCGAACAACTGGAAGTGGTGCGAAACCGGCGCCGGTCTATCGGCGACATACGCGGCGTGGGGCTTCAGATGGCAATCGAAATTGTGGCCGATCAGGCGACGAAGGAATCGTATCCGTTTGAGGTCAATGCGCCCGCGCAAATCGAGCGGCTGATGATGGAGCGTGGACTGACCATGATGCATCGGCGCACTGGCGGCGGCCAGTTCGGCGAATGGTTCATGGTTTGCCCGCCGCTCATTTCCACGCGGGACGCAGTCGATCAGCTGATTTCCATTCTTGATGGCGCGCTTGAAGCCTTCGAGGGGCAATCTGGGCAGAGGGCGTGTTCATGAGCGGAGAGGGCATCCAAACGTCCACCTCACTCGGTGAGCTCTATGTTCGGGCGGTCCGACGTTTTGGTGACCGCATCGCTTTGAGCGATGAGTATGGAGAGATGACCTATCGCCAAATGGGCGAGGCCATGCGTCGCTATGCGGGTGCCTTTGCTGCGGCTGGCGGAGCGCCTGGCAAGGCGTTCTCGATTCTGTCCGCGAATCGCGTCGATGCCGTTGTTGCGCTCGCATCGGGATTGATGATGGGCATGCGCTACACACCCCTCCATCCCAAAGGAAATGTCGACGACCACGTCTTCGCGTTGACTGACGCCGAGATCGATTTGCTCGTGATCGATGATCGTTACTTCGCCGAACATGGACGAAAGGTGGCTGCGCTTTGCCCAGGCGCGCGTGTCTTCTCTTTCGGCGGGCAAGATTATGCGCCGAGCCTGGATTCGGCCGCCAGCAACGTGGAGCTTCCGCCACTGCAGGCGTACGTCGGTGACGATGCGCCAGCCGTTGTGGTCTATACGGGCGGGACGACGGGGAAGCCCAAGGGCATCGTGCACAACAACCGTTCACTGGTGACGAATTTGTTGCTTCAGTCGAGCGAGTGCGATTTGCCGCAGGAGATGCGGTTTCTCGCGGTCACGCCGATCAGTCATGCCTCGTTCTTGTTCATCCTGCCGACCTTGCTGCGCGGCGGCGAGCTCATCCTGCGGGCCAAGTTCGATCCTGCTGGTTTCGTGGACGACGTACACAAGAACCGAGTTACTGCAACGTTTCTGGTGCCGACCATGATCTACGTCCTCCTGGATCGGCCGGAGGTTTGGGAACGGGGTGCTGGGCCGTTGCAGACGCTCGTGTACGGCGCATCACCGATGTCACCAGTGAAGCTTGAGAAGGCAATACAGGCGTTCGGATCGATCTTCGTCCAGGTCTATGGGCAGGTCGAGTGCCCGAACATCATCAGTGTTTTGAACAAGGCTGGCCACGACTTGGAGCGCCCCGAGATGCTGCGCTCCTGCGGCTTTCCGAGTGCGGCGGTATCGGTTGCGCTGATGGATGAAGATCTTAATCCGACGCCGCTTGGTGAACTGGGCGAGATTTGTGCACGCGGACCGCTAGTTATGGACGGCTATTGGAAGCGCCCTGACGCCACCAACGAAGCGATGGCCGGCGGTTGGCTGCGTACAGGCGACATGGGTCGTATGGACGAAAGCGGCTGTCTCTTCATCGAAGATCGAAAAAAGGATCTGATTATTTCGGGCGGATTTAATGTGTTTCCGCGCGACGTGGAGGAGGTGCTTGATCGCCATCCGGAGGTTGTGATCTCCGCGGTCATCGCCACGCCAGATGAAAAATGGGGCGAGGCCGTGCTAGCTGTCATCGTGCCGCGGCGCGCCGATTTTTGCGACGCGGCGTCTTTGATTGAGCATGTGCGCGAAGAAAAAGGCGCGCTGTGTGCGCCTAAGCGCATCGAGTTCGCCGCCGATTTGCCGCTCACGCCGTTAGGCAAGCCGGACAAGAAGGCATTGCGCGCCCTCTATTGGGGCCCTGCTGCTCGCAGGGTGAACTGACGATGCGAGCGCACAATTTACTGACGCTTATTGCACGCGCCCTGGTTGGGGCGCTTGCGCTTGGCGCGATGGCGGCTTGTGCGCCATCGACGGCACTACAGATCCGCCATGCGGACTATGTGTTTGCACTGGCACCGCAGCGTGCTCAGTCGGTTTATGTGACTGGGTCGGATGGAAGCAGCCTCGCTGTGGACGTCTATCTGCCCGCGCAAACATCGGGTGGAGGTGTGCCGACGATTGTAGTCAGCAGCCGATACGGACGTCGCGGCGAAGTGAGCGCGCATTTTCCTAATGAATGGACGGCGCAAGGCTACGCGTTGGTTGTGTTTGACTCGGTCGGCAGCGGCGTTTCGACCGGCGTGCGCGAGTCAGAATTGAGCGATACTGAAATCGCCGATGTCGGTGTCATCAGCCGTTGGGCGACGGCGCAAGCATGGTCCAACGGTGCGATTGTGCTAATGGGACTTTCCTACAGTGCCGACACCGCCGATCTTGGCACCACGCTTGGCGAGCCAGCGATCCGCGCAGCGTTGATACGATCGGCCGAGAGCGACCCATACCGGCATCTATTTTTTCCCGGTGGTGTCGCCAATGCCATGATGCGCGATCTCTGGGGCGCAGCTGTCGCGGGTAAGGATCGCAGCGTCACCTGTCTGGCCGACGCGGCAGCGTGCGTTGGTATGGACCACATCGCGCCGGTCGATGGCGACGCATCCTATGCGGCTGCGCGCGCCGCCTTGCGAGAACATCTCGCCAATGCTCGCTTGGACATAGATCTGCTCGGCATCACGTTCGCCGATGATCCCTTGCCGGGGCGGCGGCAGTCACTCGCTGACCTTGGCACGGCGGCGCGTGGCGATGCATTGCGTGCTTCCAGCATTCCCATCCAAATTTGGGGCAGCTGGCTTGACGCAGGTACGGCGAAATCGGCCTTGGAGCGTTACATGCTGGCACCGAACGTGGAGGTGCTGATTACCTCAGCCTCGCATGGAGCTTATGCAGGTGCCGATCCTTTCCTTAGTCAACCACTACAGCCAACACCAACGGTTGTCCGCCAGTTCGAGATTTTGCGCGACTTTGCCGACCGGGCACTTGCCGCGAGTCCGCCCCAATCCAAGGTCCGCTATGCCGTGCTAGGCGCGGACGTGTGGCGCCAGACTGAGGTCTGGCCGCCAGTTGGTGTGGCACCGCATCGCTTCTATTTGAACGAGGCGTCATCCTTGCAGGCTGCCGCCGATGCCGCGGAGGCGGTGCTGAGTTACCCCGTGGACTTCAGCGTTACGACGGGCAAATCAAACCGTTGGAGCGCGAATGTCGGGGTGATCCCCGATTACTCGCGTTGGCCGGAGCAAAACGCATCTCTTCTGCGCTTTACGACTGCGCCTTTCACGGAAGATTTCGAACTCGCGGGGGCAATGCGTATCGAACTGACGATGCGTTCCACGCACGAAGACGGGGCGGTGTTCGCGTATCTCGCACTTCAGCGGCCTGATGGCGAGTTGATCTACCTCACTGAAGGCATGCTGCGGCTGTTGCACCGGCGCGCAACTATTGAGGCCGGCTCGCTTCAGCGCACGTTCCGGCGCGCGGACGTTGAGCCCATGATCCCCGGTGAGATGGCGCGCGTTAGTTTTGATGCGTTCCCCGTCGCGGCGCGCATTGGCGCGGGCGATCGGCTGGTTTTGCTCATAGCCGGCGCTGATCACGACACCTTCGCGCGCTACCCCAACTCCGGTGATCCGATTTGGACGTTCGATGTGGGCGGAGACGACGCGAGCTTCATTGATCTGCCGATGCGCCCCTGGGTCGGCGGGGCAGCGTACGAAACACAGGGTCCGTGATTGCGGTCGAGAAGGAGAGATTTTGATGAGAGTATTGATCGCAGGCGTGGGTATGACGGACTTCTACAAGCCCGGCAAAAGCCCTGACTACACGGAACTCGGTCGCGAGGCGGCCGCGGCAGCGATAAAGGATGCCGGCCTCGCTTATGGCGATATCCAACAGGTCTACGCGGGCTATGTGTTCGGCGACTCCGTCGCTGGCCAGCGAGCGATCTATCAGCTTGGTCTGACGGGGGCCTCGCTAATCAACGTGAACAATTCTTGTGCTACTGGCTCGACAGCGCTGTTCCTCGCACGTCAGGCGATCCTGTCCGGGCAAGCTGAATGCGTGCTCGCGGTTGGGTTCGAGCAGATGGCACCGGGTGCGATCACCATGGCTTACGGTGATCGCCCTGCGCCACTGGGGCGGCATTTGGCGAAGTTGGCCGCGGCCGGGGGCACCATCGACGGTGCATATTTGCCGGAAATATATGGCTACGCCGGTAAGGAGTACCAAGCGCGCTGGGGCACCGAGCCGGAAACTTTCGCGAAGATTGCGGTCAAGTCGCGTCGGCATGCGGCGAACAATCCTAAAGCACTGTTTAGCACGCCGATTACTGTTGAAGAAGTAATGGCGGCGCCACCGCTCAGCCTTCCGATCACACGTCTGCAAGCCTGCCCTCCCACTTGTGGCGGCGCCGCCGCTGTTGTGTGTACGGAAGCATTCGCGCGTAAGCACGGCCTTTCGGCGCGCGTCGAGATCGTCGGCCAGGCGCTCGAAAGCGATCATGCGGATCTGTTTGAATCGGACAGCATGATTGCGTTGATTGGCACCACGATGGCGGCGGTGGCGGCGCAAAAGACATACGAACAGGCGGGCTGGGGGCCGCGTGACGCGCAAGTGGTGGAAATGCACGACTGCTTCACGGTCAATGAGCTCATCATGTACGAAGCATTGGGCTTCGCGCCACAAGGCGAGGCAGAAAAGCTCGTGCAGGACGAAGACAACACCCACGGCGGCACCTGGGTGATCAATCCGTCCGGAGGGTTGCTCTCGAGGGGCCACCCGCTTGGCGCGACGGGTTTGGCGCAGTGCTTCGAACTCGTTGAGCAACTTCGCGGAAGCGCAGGAGCACGCCAAGTCGATGGTGCCAAGCGCGCCATACAACACAATCTCGGTATTGGCGGGGCGTGTGTCGTCACGGCATACGCAGCCATCTAAGTGTAGTCGAGGTTATTTATCTTTTACTTTAAAGGAGGGGTTTAAAATGAATCGTACACTAAAGAATTGCCTTTTGGCGGCCACTTTCACGGGGTTCTTTCCCTTTACGCCAGCTTTTGCGCAAACGGTGCCTCAACAGGCCGCTGTCATCGACGATATTATTGTCACCGCGCGGAAGAGGACGGAGAGTGTGCAGGACGTCCCGATTTCTATTTCTGTGATCGGCGCGCAGCAGATTGAAAACATGAATCTTCGCAATATTGATGAGATAACGGCACTAGTGCCGAATGTCGTCACCTCAGGTGGAGGCCAAGGTGCCGATAATTTCAGTATTCGTGGTCTTTCAACCACATCGAACAATCCCGGTTTCGAAACCGGCATCGGCATGTATATCGACGAAGTATATATCGGGCGACAGTTCGCTTTCGTGACGCCGATTTTCGACCTTCAGAGGATCGAAGTACTGCGCGGCCCACAGGGAACTTTGTTCGGACGCAACACGATCGGTGGCGCGATCAGTCTCACAACGTTGAGCCCAAGCGAGTCGTTCCAAGGGTCGGCCCAGGTCACAGCTGGCGACTACAATCTGCTTGAAGGTGCCTTTCGTATTGCCGGACCGATTGCTGATAGCGGCGTGCTCGCTAGCTTCTCGGTGCAGGCCACTGAGCGTGACGGCTATCTGGACGATTTCGCCAACGGCGCAGATTACAACAACCAATCCTCGATCAGCAGTCGCGCCAAGTTTGTGTACGAGCCGTCTGACGCCGTGCGCGTAAGTGCAGCAGTGGACTACTACGAGGACCAGAACGTTGACGGGATTATGGATGTTCGCGGCGGCGCACTTGCGGCGCTCGATCCCACGCCGCCGTCGGACCGGAGTGTTGCTTTCAACTTCGAACCGTTCTCACGCCGTTCGGCGCTTGGCGGTATGGTGCGCGTCGATGCGGATCTCGGCTGGGCCGATCTGGTTTCTATCACCGCCTTGCGTGCGCATCGCATTAAAGGCCTGGTAGATCAAGATTTCAGCTTGGCCGACATCTCCTTCACCGGTCGCACGGAAAATCAGGACCAGTTCAGCCAAGAAGTTCGGCTGCAATCGGGGCAGGAGGCGCGTCTAAGTTACGTCTTAGGCGCTTACTATTTTAACGAGACGCTCGACGCGCTGACGACTGCGAACCTTGGTGCCGCTGTGTTGGGCTCGCCGGAAACGGCCTTCACGACCGCCGAGGTCAAGTCGGATTCATGGGCGATCTTTGGCAATCTGGAGTTTGCACTGACCGAACGCTTCGCGCTTGGCGGCGGCCTGCGCTATACGCAAGAGAATAAGGAGCTTGGTTTTTCACAGGATTTGTCGCCGGGCGCGTTCCTTATGCCGCTCTTGGGAATCGCCATCGATATTCCGGCGTTGACGACCACCAATGACGAAGGCGCATGGTCGGGCAACGCTTATGCAAACTACCATCCAAACGACAATATGCTCGCGTACCTCAGCTACAGCCGAGGCTACAAAGCGGGGGGCTTTAACGCGACGGTGATCGGCGTCACGCCAACCGACCTCTCGTTCGATGCCGAGTTTGTCGACAGCTATGAAATCGGCTTGAAGACGTCCTGGTTCAACGATCGTGTGCGCTTAAACATCGCGGCCTTTCATATCGACTACACGGACAAGCAAGAGCAAAGCCTCATCGGCACGACGTTTATCGTCAACAACGCCGCGTCAGCAGAAAGCGATGGCTTTGAAATCGAGATGTTTGCCAGAGCGACTGACAATCTCACAATCATGGCTGGCCTCGGCTACACTGACGCGCAGTACGGTTCCTATGCGGGCTGCACCGTCGATGGAGTCGGACAACCCGTGGACTGTTCAGGAAACGGTCTGCAGAATGCGCCGCCTTTGACGGCCAGTCTCGCGTTCCGTTACGAGCAACCGATTGGCGACAGGTTGTTGGGCTTCATTGGCGGCGACGCATCCTATCGCGACGATGCCTATGTCGATTCCACTAATACGCCAGACTACCTGCATGAATCGCGGACGATCGTGAACGCTCAGTTGGGGGTTGAGGATTCGTCTGGGGCCTGGCGCGTAACGCTCTGGGGCAAGAACATCTTTGACGAGGATCGCTCAGAGCTGTCGTTCGGCTTCCTCGGCACGGATTACACGATCCTTGTAGATCCGCGCACGGTGGGCCTTGAACTCGGCGTGGCTTTCTAAGCGTGAGCATGCTTCGTGACCGTTTGCGTCCGAAGCAGAGGCTTGGCGTGGCAGTGGCCGCGCTGAGCCTCGCTGCTTGCGCCGACGCGGCTTCAGCGCGACAAGCTCGATGTGGCGATCTTGAACAGGCTATTGCAAACCAGCTTGAAACGCTTCTGCCTCTCGGCGCGATGGGCGGGGTCCTTGTTGTGGACGCGCCTGGGCTGGGTCGCATTGGCACGATCGCCGGCGTTGCTGACGAGCGCGGGAGTGTGCTCTCACGCGCGCACGCCTTCCAGATTGGCAGCCAGACGAAAATGTTTACGGCAGCGGCGATCGTGGGGCTCGCCAACCGCGGCGTGATTGACCTCGACGATCCCGTGTCGCGCTGGGTGCATGGCGTGGCGCAGCCCGAGACGATCACCGTGCGCCATTTGCTCAATCACACAAGTGGCCTCGGAGATGGCGTGCGGCGCTTTGATACGCCGGGTACGCCGCCAAACGGTCCGGTGACATTCGCCGAACTTGCGCGCTGGAGCGCTCTGGAACCTTCGCAGTTCGCGCCGGGAGAAGGCTTTGCTTACAACAATTTCGGCTTCGACATTCTAGGCGAGGTGATCGCAGGTGCTACCGGCGGCTCCCGCGACACACACATCGACAATGCACTGACTGGGCCGCTGGGTCTGCGTGACACATATTCCGCTTCGCCCAGCCGCTGGCCGGAACGCATAGCGCATGGATATCAGGACGTGGGCGGCGTGCGCGCAGATCTGGGCGCGCCACGCGATCTCTCATGGGCCTATGCCGCGGGCGACATGGTTTCGACGGCCGATGCGATGATCGCGCTGATGCGCGCGCTGGCAGGCGATCAAGAGGAAATAGATGTCGGCTTTAGCGATCTCAGCGCGGGCTTTGTCTCCGTGCCCGATGATTCAGATATGCCGCGCTACGGATTTGGCCTGATGGAGCGTCGCTTCGGCAACTTCATGACATGGGGGCACGGTGGGTTCATTCACGGCTATGTCAGCTATAGCGGCGTAGTGCGCGAGCAGGACGTCGCTTTCAGCATAATGACCAATCTCAAAGGCGATCCAGATTTCGACGCTCCCTCGTTTATCACGGCGCTGAGCAAGGTGGTGGGTCAAACGCTGATCCTGGCGAATACAGCGGCAGCGGCAGGGGAGATGAATTGTGGGACGTAACCGAAGCTGTATGGGCTTTCTTGCGGGACTAATGCTGATGGCCTTGGTGCTGATGGCACCAAAGGCGTTCGCGCAAGACTTTGTTCCGCAAGCGGAGCCGAGCTTCGAAGCGTTTGACGCCTACGTCGAACGGAATATGCGCACTTGGCGCGTGCCAGGCCTTGCCATCGCCATCGTGCGCGGCGATCGAATTTTGCATCTTCGTGGCTATGGCGTGCGCGAAGAGGGCCATCGCGCAGCAGTGGACGCCGACACAGTCTTTGCGATTGGCTCTAACGGCAAGAGCTTCACGGCAGTGATGCTCGGCGCGTTAGAAGATGCTGACGTCCTCGATATGCGCGATCCGATCGTCGGTTATTTGCCAAGCTTCTCGATGATCGACCCTTACGCCAACCGCAACGTGACCTTCGAGGATGCGTTGGGGCATCGCACCGGACTGGCGCAGCAGTCGGGACTTGCGGCTTGGTACATGTTTGGTGCGGAGGTCGACGAACTCGTTGGGCTCGTTCGCTATATGCCGCCAGCTCGTCCATTCCGTGGAGGCTTTGCCTACAACAACACCATGTTCGCCGTCGCCGCCGCGGGTGCCTCCGCGACGACTGGCCTCTCCTATGAAGTGTTGGTGCGCACAAGAGTGTTGACCCCTTTGCGCATGACGCGATCGAGTCCAAGTCTTGACATTACTGTACGCGGAAACGTGGCAACGCCTCATGCTTATGCTGCCGGTGCACCTATTGCGACATCCTATCATCCAGTGGGTGGCGCCGCCGCCGCCGGGGCGATGAATTCGACAGCGCGCGACATGGCTCAATATGTCCGTATGATGATGAATGACGGCTCGCTCGATGACGTCCGGGTATTGCGTCCGGAAACCGCGGCGCGCGTGCAGCAATTGCGCCACGTTTTTGTCGACGAAGAGATGGCTGACATGCGTCAGCTGATCGGCGCGCTTGAAGACCAAGCGTTGGTCGGCAATTTTGGTTATGGCCTCGGCTTGGCGAGCATGACGTATAACGGTGCCACGTACACACTCCATGGCGGCGGCATTGACGGCATGACATCGTGGATGGCTTGGTCAGAGGACGACGACATTGGTTTTGTCGCGCTGACCAACGGCGGAAACATCGCTTTCCCTGCCGCACTGATGTTCAAGGCGCTGCGCCCGCTCATCGGTCTATCCGACGAGGATATTTTGGCGCGCATAGAACCTATGCGGCCGATGTTGACCGCGGGGCCGGTTTTGCCGCTACCACTAACGGTTTTGCCGGAGATCGCGCCGATTTCTGCGTTTGCTGGCGCGTACTCCAATCGTCTGGGCTCGTTTTACATCACCCCTGGCGAAGGTGGGGCGCGCGTGCGCCTTGCGCGAACAGGTTACGAAGGCGCGCTGCGTCATGTGTCCGGTGGTCTGTACGCGGTGCAGTGGGACAATCCCGCCCTGCCGGTTTGGGGCTTTCAAATCGAGATGACGCCGCTGGGCGCTATTGGCGGGTTGCGGGGAGTTTCGTTCGATAGCGTGCCTTGGTTCGAAATCGCCCCTGTCTTTGTCAAGCAGCAGTGAGGAACTCTTATGTACATAAAGCGCCTTATGTTCTTAGCCGTCGCTTTCCTGGCCGTTGCTGTCAGCCCGGTGGCGGCACAGCGCTCGGACTTGGAGCAGGTCTTGAGCTTCGCACATCCTTCGCAACTCGTTTCAAACGATGCAGGCGATTTGGTCTGGAGCGTGGAGCAGGAAGGTGCGCGCAGCGTTTGGCGCGCCGCGGCGGCGGCTGATTTTACCGCCACATCTATCGCCGATTTTCCCGGCGACGATGGCTATCAGATTTCGAGCTTGGCTATCAGCGCGAACGGCGACGTAGTGTTTGCCCGCAATAGCGATCCGTTTGGCGCGGGCGAGCCGGTCAATGCCGCCAGTAACGCGCTTGGCGCGGCAGAGGAGATTTGGGTTTGCCCCCGGCGTGGCCAGGCGCGGCTCGTGGCCAACGGCACAAACCCTGTACTCTCGCCCGACGGCGAGACATTGGTGTTCAAGCGGGGCACCAGCCTTTTGAGCCTTGATCTGTTGCGTCGCGGCGCACAGCCGCGTGTCTTGATCTCTATGCGGGGGACTGCCGGGCAGGCGAGTTTTTCTCCTACCGGAGAGTCGATCGCCTTCGTTCTGAACCATCGTGCGGTATCCTATGTTGGAGTTTACACCTTCGCGACTGGCGCCGTTCGCTGGATCGCGCCCGATCTGGCGCATGACGCCCTGCCGACATGGTCGCCCGATGGACGAAGCATCGCATTCCTGCGCTATGCAGGACGCCGTTTCGACGACAACTATCCGGTTGTGCTGGCACCTTGGCGTTTTGCCGTGTGGGTAGCAGATGTCGCAACTGGGCGTGGGCGCGAAGTTTGGCACTCGTCGGGCGCTGACGGGGGCTTTGCCCAAGAAACCGGATTGCCGCTCTCCTGGGCTGACGATCACACACTCGTTTTTCAATCTGAACATGATGGTTGGCTGCGCGCTTATCGGCTCGATTCAACGACCGGTGCCAATGCGCCGCTTACGCCGAGCGGTTGCGAAATTGAGCACGCAGCTCTCAATCGCGGAGGTGGTCAGTTGCTTACCTCCAATAACTGCGGCGACATCAATCGTCGCCACATTTGGGCGAGTGACATCGCTTCAGGGCAATGGCACCAGCTCACCAGCGGAGAGCGCACGGACCTCAGGCCCGTCGCAGCTGGCCCAGATCATGTCGCGTTCCTCGGCGGCGACTTCCGCGCGCCCTTGGCAGTCAGCGTGATACCGCGCGCGGACGGAGGGGCGATCCGGCGCCTGGCACCGTTCGATGAAACGCTGAAGTTCGCGACTGAGCTGTTTCAGGCTCCGCGCATGGTTCGCATAACTGCCGCCGATGGACAGATTGTTCACGGTTACCTTTTCTCACCCCCGCGAGCAGAGCCCGGCGTAAGCCTGCCGGCACTCATCTTCGCGCACGGCGGACCGCACCGCCAGATGCTGCCCGGTTGGCATGAATTAAAGTACTACAGCAACGCGTACGCATTGAGCCAATTGGCTGCGCAGCGTGGTTTTATTTCTTTGGTGATTAATTACCGCTCGGGCACCGGGTTCGGCGAGGGGTTCCGCAATGCGCCAGGGCAAGGCACGAGAGGTGCGTCCGAGCATGCTGACTTGATCGCAGCCGCTGATTTCCTCGTCCGCGAGGCCGGAGCTGATCGGCGCCGCATCGGACTTTGGGGCGGATCGCATGGTGGCACCGTCACGGCCTATGCGCTAGCGCACAACTCGGATGTGTTTGCAGCGGGCGTTGATATCCACGGCGTCCATGACTGGCCGCGCTTCGCCTTTGAGCAGTTTGGTTTTGAGTCCGAGGTATTCTCCGCCAGCTTCATCGAGACTTTGCGGCGGGCCTCCGCGGTTGACGCGATAGAACAATGGCGCTCGCCGGTGTTGCTCATTAGTGGCGATGACGATGAAGCGGTTGACGTGGACCAGTCTACGGACCTCGCAGCGCGTTTGCGTGAGCAGGGCACGGACGTCGAAACGCTGCTGATCCCTAGTGAAGGTCATGATTGGCGCCGACACGAATCTTGGTTGCGCGTCGGCGAAGCAACGCTCAACTTTTTCGAACGCAAGTTGGCACCTGCGAAAGAGAGCATCCAATGAGTGCGACAACCGGCTGGCGCAAGGCGTTCGGTGCAATCGTCGTTCCCGCCACTGTGTTTCAATCCGTGCTGATCGGCGGTGGGTACGGCACTGGCCGTGAGGTGGTCGAGTATTTCGGCGGCGGGGGCGTCACCGGCGGATTGTTTGGCTTGGTGTTGGCTGCGTTCGGATTCTTCCTGATTTTGTTTATCTGCTTCGATCTCGCCCGCTTGGGAGGCGGTTACGATTATCGCTCTTTGCTCAGGACTATAGCCGGCCCGTTCGCGATCTTGTTTGAAGTTTGTTTTCTAGCGCTGTTCCTACTTGTTATGGGCGTAGTCGGTTCCGCTGTGGGCGAGATATTTTCTGATCGCTTCGGTATCGCGCCATGGGCCGGATCGCTGCTCATGCTGGGTGCCATCACAATAGTCGCCATGCTCGGCCGGCAAATGGTGCTCAAGCTTCTGGCGCTTTGGTCTGTTGTTTTGTCGACAGTTTTGATCGCGTATGTCGTTTTGGTCTTCGATCTTGTGGGGCCGCAAATCTATACGGCGTTACAGGTATGGGACGTGCGCGATGGGTGGGCACGCTCGGCGCTTGAATACGTCTTCTATAATGCTGCGGTCATTCCGGTCGTGATTTACTCTGCGCGGAAAATTACTACGCGAACGGAATCACTGATGGCGGCGCTTTTGGCCGCTGCGCTCGCGATCTTGCCAGCAGTACTCTTTCATCTCACTTTCGCTTGGGACCTCGATCGGTTCATAGCCAGTTCGGTCCCGGTCTATGACCTCATAGATCTGACCGGAGCCACATGGTTGATGATTGCCTATATGATTGCGCTACTGGGAACGTTGATCGAGACAGGTTTGGGCTTCGTGCAGGGCATTATTGAGCGGCTCGAAGCAGGTCGACAGAGGCGCAACATGCCGCCGGCCCCCGCTTGGCGTCACGCAGCCATTGCCGCTGCTGCAGTTTCGTTGAGTGCGGCATTGTCGCTCCTCGGCATCATCAATCTGATTGGCACCGGCTATCGCTTCGTAGCATGGGGCCTCTTCATCAGCTTCGTGCTGCCCTTGGTGACAGTAGGACTTTACAAGATTTGGAGAGCTCGTGTCTGACCGCGTCGATTTTCTGGTCATCGGGGCAGGCATAGCTGGCGCGTCGGCGGCTTATGAGCTGGCGGCCGAGGCGTCTGTCATTGTGCTTGAAATGGAAGATCAGCCAGGGTTTCACGCCACGGGGCGATCGGCTGCGTTCTTCACGGAGCTCTACGGCAACAGCGTTATGCGAGGGCTCACCTCTGCAAGCCGCGCCTTCTATGAGACCCCACCGCCGGACCTGTTCAACGAAGCGTTGCTGAGCCCTCGCGGTGCGCTCTATGTGGCCCGAACGGATCAAATCGCAGCGCTTGATGCGTTCTTTGAGGAGGTGCGCGCAAGCGGTCTGGTGGAGCGCGGCGATGGCGCTTTCGCGCGCGCGCGCTCGTCTTTGCTTGCACCGGACTATACGGCAGCCTGTATTTGGGAGGAGAGTGCGCGAGAAATCGATGCGCACGCATTGCTGCATGGTTACTTGAAAGGTGCACGTCGGCGCGGCGCAACACTGCGCTTGAGCGCGAAGGTTCACGCGATGTGTCGCGACGGTGACGTCTGGCGGGTTGAGGTCGGGGATGAGACTTACGAGGCTAAGACTATAGTCAACGCGGGCGGCGCTTGGGCCGCGAACATTGGGCAGCTCGCCGCCGCCAGTCCCGTTCCACTGACACCGAAGCGACGGACGGCGTGCGTCCTGCCAAAACCTGAGGGTGCGAGTGAGATTAGCGGAGCGGTGGTGATCGACATTGATGAAGAATTTTATTTCAAGCCCGACGCTGGGCAGGTGTTGCTGTCACCCGCCGACGAAACGCCGACCGAAGCGTGTGACGCCTATCCTGAAGATATCGATATAGCTATTGCGGTTGATCGCTTCGAGCGCGCTACCGGTTTGACTGTAAGTCGCATGGGACGAAGCTGGGCGGGGTTGCGTACGTTCACTCCGGACAAGACGATAGTCTTGGGCTTTGACTCAAAGCAGGCGGGTTTCTTTTGGTTGGCCGGGCAAGGCGGATACGGCATTCAGACCGCGCCTGCCGCAGCCCGTAGCGCTGCTGCCTTGGCGTTGGGCCGAACTCTTCCGGTTGAAATCCAGCAATTCGGCGTGAGCGCCGATGCGATGTCGCCGTCACGTTTCGTAGAGTAGAGATGCCATCTTGATAGCTGAGACACCGTTGTTGGTTGAAAGGGTTGATGGATATCTGCGTTTGACTCTGCAGCGTCCAAAGCAGCGCAACGCTCTCAACGCCGCGCTCTGCCTGGCGATGCAAGAAGCGCTGTCGCAAGCCGCAAGCGATAGTGGGGTTCGCGCTGTGCTGCTGCGCGCCGATGGGCCATTTTGTGCCGGATTGGATGTTGGAGAGTTGGATTATGAGGGACGCCCGGCGACTGAGATAACCGCACCGATCGAGCGCCATCTCAACCCGTTGATTGAAACACTGGCGCGAATGACTGTCCCTGTCGTGTGTGCCGTCAGCGGGGCGGCGGCCGGCGCGGGCTTTGGCCTCACTCTCGCTTGCGATTATGTATTGGCGTCGGAGGAAGCAATATTTCTTTGTGCTTTCTCACGCTTAGGTCTTTCACCGGATTCAGGAGTTAGTTTCCACTTGTCGCGCTCTCTGGGCGAACGAACCGCACTCGCTGTGGCGATGATGGATGAACCGATTTCCGCGCAACATGCGTTGAGCCTAGGATTAGTTTGGAGAGTGGTCTCACGCGAGGCGTTGGACGCTGAGGCGGAGGCGCTGACACAAACTCTCGCGCGCAAGGCGACCAAAGCGCTTAGCCTCACTAAGCGAGCAATACTCGGCGCATCGATGCGAAGCCTTGAAGAGCAACTCGCGTATGAGCTGCGTCTACAGATGGAAGCCGTGATGAGTCATGATGCGCGTGAAGGGCTTGCTGCTATTCGCGAACGCCGTCCCCCCGTGTTCGAAGGTCAATAGAAAGTGAGTGAAATGAAAGAGACGTTTGGCGTCCCCCCGGCAGACCAAGCATTACCATTGTCGAAGGCTGTGCGCGCTGGAGATTTTGTATTCTTGTCGGGCCAATTGCCGTTTCGCGCTGACGGCGCGCTCGATGATGGCCCGATAGACGTGCAAACGCGTGTGGTGATGAACAATATCAAGGACGCACTCGCGCTTGCCGGCGCTACGCTGGATGACGTTGTGAAAACAACCGTGTGGCTGACGGAGAAATCCGATTTCGCAGGCTTCAACCAAACTTATGCGGAGTTTTTCTCAACTGCGCCGCCGGCGCGTTCGACGGTAGTCTCCGCCTTGGTACTTGATGCCCGTATAGAAATCGAAGCGGTAGCGTACGCTCCGCGTACTTAAGGTGCGGGGTTCGTCGGGATGATTGGTGCTGGCAGATGTTGGTTTCCGGGCGAGTCTGCTTGCCACGCCATACGGTGAATGATCTCGGCGAGTGCGGCGATCATCTCCGACGCTGTTGGCAACGCTTCGCTAAGTTCGGCGTCGGGAATGATGAGGCGATCGCGCGCCAAACGCTCTATCATGGCGATCATACTGTGTATGACGAAGCCCAGCTCTTCAGCTGTGGGTTCCGGGCCTTCGCCGCAGTCGAGCGTGATTTTCGCGAGCTGAATTGCGAACGCGGAACGACAGCGCCGGTAGGCGACTGCGACCGTGGGATCGGTAGGCTCGAGCTCATGGATTGCGCGTAGCGCACCTGGCGCGCCGCAAAAAGGATCCACAAAGGTCTTGATGACGGCGTGCAGGCGTTCGTATGGAGTAGCGCTAGCAGGGGCCGTGACATCGACGATGTCGCCCTCGAGCGCGCGGAGCCAATCGACGAGCACCTTGCGCACGAGCGCATCTTTATTCTTGAAGTGATAGTAAATCGCGCCACGGGTGACGCCGGATGTCTTTTCGATATCACTGAGCTTGAGCGCTTCGGATCCTTGAACATTTAGGCACGCGAGTGTGCCGACCTCGATCCGCTCCAGCGTCGCGCGAGCGTCGGCGCGCTGTGGCGCGCGCGGGCGCTCGCGGAGCGCATTCTCCATCGGTGTATTAAAGGCGTCGGCGAGGAGGTTGGCCCCATATCTGTTGCCTGTCGCGCCACGCTTTAGCTGCATTTTCCAAACTGGCGTGTATCCGGCTGAAGACGCGTTCGCGCAAGTGAGCGCGCGATAGCGCAGCTCCGACATGATGCGAATCATGATGGTGCGATTGTGCGTCGGCACCGCGACGCCCGCGTCCAGTCCGGCGAAATTGCGGTGCAATGTATTTTCTGAAAATCCGATCAACGCGCGACCCAACACCTCAAAATCACGCCGCGAGATTGGCGGATCAAAATCCTGTTCTACTAAAAATAAATAATAATTCTCAAGAAACTTAGCAGTTTGAATTTGAAAGAATTTAACTAGCCGGCCATCTTCCTTTGGCGCTGAGAAATATCCGCTCAGCATACGAAAGTTGTCGCGCAGGACTTCATACAAGAGCTCGTGAACGGCCATTTCTCTGCCGAACAGCGATTGCTGCGCCGCCAGGGACTGGAGGCCGAACCGATATTCGTCCGCGGCTTTTTCTAGCGCGGCGATTGTGATTTCAGTTCTGTCTTTGAAGTACCGATAATATAGCCCGATCGGCATCTCTGCTTTGCGCACGATGTTCTCGACCGTCGAGGCTTGGTAGCCCTCGGCGTTCAGCACGGTGGTCGCAGCGTTGATGAGGCGTTCACGTGCGCGCCAGCCTTTACGAGTACGCGGTGGCACCTTTGATTGGTCGCTACTTGCTTTTGGATGGGGGTCACCGGGAGTGCGGTAGCGCTGCATTGTTGCTCTTCGGGAAATGGTAGGGCGTGCAAGCGCAGGTCGAAACCATAATCCGCCGAAAGTTGCAAGGCGAACAAGAATCGGCGCGCTCTTACGAAAGTGCATCTCGCTCTTTTGTTGCCCTCGTTAGTGAGGAAGCGTATGAATACATCATAGATAAAGTTGGAAATGGTTATGAATATTGGGCGGTCGCAGAAAACTGTTGATATCGCGGCGGCGCGCCCGGAACCTCACTCGTGAGCAGTGCGAATAGCTATTTTGAGGGCGTTCCTGAAGAACCTGGCGACGCTGTGTTGGAACTAATGAAGGCGTTCCGGCAGGACGAGCGCCCCCACAAAATCGACGTGAGCGTTGGTGTTTTTCGCGACAAGAGCGGACGCACGCCGGTCCTCGAAGTTGTGAAGCATGCCGAACGGCACCTGCTCGAAAATCAAGAGACAAAAGCTTATGTCGCACCGGAGGGGGATAATCACTTCCTCGATCTGCTCGCGAGCCGTGTGCTCGAAACGTCTTTGGATGACACATGGGTCGCCGTACAGACGCCTGGCGGAACGGGTGCGCTCCGTCTATCTCTCGAATTAGTGCGCGCGGCCAAACTTGGCGCTCGCGTTTTCCTAGGCGTTCCGAGTTGGCCCAATCATGCCCAGATTGCTGCAGCGGCTGGATGCCGGCTCGAAACCTACGAACACAGATCGCCGCTCGGCCTACAATTGAAGCGCGTACTTAACGAGGCGCAGGCAGGAGATGCTTTGCTCTTGCAGGCCTGTGGGCACAATCCCACTGGGCTGGATCTTAGCGACGCGCACTGGCGTCTCGTCGGCGAAAGCGCGCAACTCAAAGGGTTCCTGCCAATCGTCGACCTTGCATACCAAGGCCTGGCGGATGGCCTTGTCCAAGATTTTAGTGGCGTGCGTATATTGCTGCATCACTGCGATCAGATCGCGATCGCCTACTCCTGCGACAAGAATTTCGGGCTCTACCGGGATCGTGTCGGCGCCCTTTTCGTTCGCACGCGGTCCAACGCCGACGCTCGGCTTGTTCGATCGAACCTGCTTTCGCAGGGCCGCACAAGCTGGTCGATGCCGCCTGACCATGGCGCGGCGGTGGTGCGCAACATTTTTGAGTCAGACCAAATGACGCGCGCCTGGACGGCCGAACTCGCGGCCATGTGCGCCCGTATCAAAGCCGTTCGAACGCGTCTGGCGGAAAGTGATCCGCTGTTTGAGAGCCTCATGCATGAAAAGGGCATGTTCTCGATGCTGCCGGTTTCGCCTGACGATGTGCGCGCGCTGCGCGAACAACACGCAATCTACGTGTCGCTCAGTGGGCGGGTGAATGTGGCGGGTTTGGGTGATCACCAAATCGATCGCTTCTCCAGCGCATGGCGCAGTATCGTGAGCCGCTAGCGCAGCTCCAATGTTAGGGGATCGACGGTGGCCTGCCCCCATTGGGTGATCCGGTTTCAATGTTAGTTCATGGCGGGTTTGATCTGCTCCCCTGAAACTGGATCACGGGACGTTAGAGTTTTCTGCTGAGATTTCCCTGGCTGGGAAGGAGTGGAAGACCATGAAGGCATCAGCATTTTCGGACGCCCAGAAGGCGTTCATTTTGAAGCAGGGGGCGGACGGCGTGCCGGTGGCGGAGATCTGCCGGCGCGCCGGGATCAGCCAGGCGACCTACTTCAACTGGAAGAAAAAGTACGACGGCCTGCTGCCGACTGAGATGAAGCGGCTGAAGCAGCTCGAGGACGAGAACGGGCGGCTGAGGAAGTTGGTGGCGGATCTGTCGCTGGACCGGGAGATGCTGCAGGACGTGATCCGCCGAAAGCTCTGAGGCCTGGTCGCAAGCGCGAGCTGGTGGACGGGTGTCGGGGTGACTGGGGCGTGTCGATCCGGCGGGCTTGCCGGGTGCTGGAGATGGACACGTCGAGCTATCACTACCGATCCCGCCGCCCCGACCAGGCCGGCCTAGAAGCCCGGATCAAGGCGATCTGCGAGACGCGCGTGCGCTACGGTTATCGCCGGGTGCACGTGCTGCTGCAGCGTGAGGGCTGGCAGATCAACATCAAGAAGACCCACAGGATATACAATGCCTTGGGCCTGCAGCTGCGCAACAAGACGCCCAAGCGACGGGTGAAGGCCAAGCTGCGCGAGGACCGATGCGCGGCGACACGGCCGAACGAAACCTGGGCAATGGACTTTGTGCACGACCAGTTGGCGACGGGTCGAAAGATCAGAGTTCTGACGGTCGTCGATACCTTCAGCCGCTTCTCGCCGGTGATCGATCCAAGGTTCACCTACCGATCGGAAAACGTGGTCGAGGCCCTGGACCAAGCTTGCGGCCGGCTGGGCTATCCGAAGGCCATTCGAGTCGATCAAGGGACCGAGTTCGTCTCCCGTAACCTGGACCTGTGGGCCTATGCCCACGGCGTCACCCTGGACTTCAGCCGGCCCGGCAAGCCGACCGACAATGCCTTCATCGAGGCCTTCAACGGCCGCTTCCGGGCCGAGTGTCTGAACGCCCACTGGTTCCTGACGCTTGCGGATGCGGCCGAAAAGTTGGAGGCTTGGCGCAGATACTACAACGAGGATCGGCCGCATGGGGCCATCGGCAACAAGCCGCCGATCGCGTTGATGAATCCGGGTGACGCAGCCAGCCCGTCACCCTGACTCGGGCCGGAAAACTCCAGCTCCGGGTGCTCCAGAGAATGGGGGCGGATCAGAACAGAGGCAGCACTAATATTCTCCCGCTAGGGAAACTGGTAGCTTTCGGCGCGGGGAAGACCTCGGGTCTGGTCCAATATAATCTTGGATAACACATGTGCGCCATTATCGGGTTCAGCCTCACACAGCCTGGGATTGTCCCTCCGCAACGGGCTATTTCCGCGCTTAATCGATTGAAAGTGCGAGGCCCCGACGACGCAGGATACGCTTGCGGCGTGAGCGACACTAAGCCGCTGTCTTTAAGACAGGCGGAAACCCGTCTTGACGGGTGGGGCTTGGAGGCGTCACCGGCATTGACGTCAGCCTCTTTGTTCTTGGGCCACACTCGTTACTCGATCGTGGAGCTCTCTCGCTTGGGCGCGCAACCTATGCTATCGGAAGATGGCGCAGTCTGCGTTACCTTCAATGGTGAAATATACAACCACAGCTATTTACGAAACGAACTAAAGGCTTTTGGGCATCGCTTCAGGTCAGGCAGCGACACAGAAGTCCTGCTCCACGCCTATCTAGAGTGGGGCGCGGAATGTTTTAAACGTTTCGTAGGATGGTGGTCGGTGGCGATCCACGACAGTCGGCGCGGCGGCGTCCTACTTTGTCGCGACCGTATCGGCAAAGCCCCCCTATACACCTACAATTCATCTGGTGGCGTGTTCTGGTCCTCTGAAATTGCAGCCCTCTTCGAACTGCTAGGCGAAGATAGCCCTCGGCCCAACTGGGACGCAGTCCACGACTTTGTGCGCCACGGCGAACGCGACGTGTTTGGCCAAACAACCTATTCCAGCGTAACCACATTGCAGGCCGGAACATATCGGTGGGTTTCCAATGGCGTTGTTGGATCCGCTACGACTTTCTGGAGTTTACCGACTCAACGCGCGGCGGAAGGCGAGATCAGCGTGCCGGAGGCCGCGAGACTGGTGAAGCAGGCGCTGATGGAGGCGACTGAACTGCGCATGCAGGCTGATGTGCCGGTTGCATTGCAACTCAGCGGGGGCCTGGACTCCTCGGTCATCTTGGCCTGTGCTGCGGAAGCGGGAAAGCCTATTCACGCGATCACGGCATCGTTCGGTCAGGCAGAGTTTAACGAGGACGCGTTCGCAAGGGCTGCCGCCGGGGCTTTTGGGCATCTGGTTGACCACGAGTTGATCAAGATGGACCAAGTGGTTTCGCTGGACGAAATGGCCGACTTCACAAACTCGATGGGTGAACCTTTTCATTCGCCCAATCAGATGGTCAGCAGAATCGTTTGGCAGTTGCTCAGAGAGCGTGGCTACAAGGCCGTGCTATACGGGGCCGGCGGCGACGAAGTGTTTGCCGGTTATTATGGTCAGTATATCGTCCCATTCCTGCGTGAGCGTCTTTTGCGGCGCGACCTGGCCGGTTTTTTCGACAGTTGGTGGAACCTATCTGAACGAAAGCGGAACCCGGCTGATCTGCTTGGGCGGCTCGCCATCCTCCTGCCAGGCGGTACGCTGCTGTTCGACCAGCTTCGCCGCCGCGTTCGGCAAGGGCACGCCATCTACACTGGGACATCATCGTCAAAGACCTACGCGCGACCTTGGCGCCTGGAACCGAAACTCGCTGCGTTGATGTGCGATTTCCGAATGAACTACTGGTTGCGTGTCGATAACCAGAACTCGATGCAGGTGCCGATTGAGCTCAGATCGCCGTTCCTCGATCATAGAGTTATCGAAGCTGCCTTCAGCCTGCCGACCACCTATTTGATCCGGGACGGCTGGATGAAATGGATCATACGAAAGGCATTCGAGACTGACTTGCCTGAATCTGTGATCTGGAGACGGGCGAAGATGGGGTTTCCGTTCCCACTATCTCACTGGCTGCAGCAGAACAAAACGCAAGTGCAATCGATTTTTGTTTCGAGTTCGGCGCCCAATATAAATATTGACGCAGTTAGGGGGCATTTCGATTATAATGTAAGTCGTGATCCTGAGCAGACATGGCGGGCATTGAGCTATGCCATTTGGTGGGCAACGGCAAACATGGCTGGGAACGAATAGCGATCTCAATGAAACAATTTCTAGCTCCATTGTTAGTATGTCCCCGTTGTCGTGCGCAAATTGTGCAGACCGACGCGGGATTGACCTGCTCGTCGGCATCTTGTGCGCTCAGTTCAGATAGCTTCCCGATCGTCAACGGCCAGCCCGCTTTGATTGATTTCGATAATAGTATCGTAGACCGGGACGAATTGGTCGCAACGGATGGGTCATCTGTGTTGCAACGAACTGACCCGGTTCGTCTTGCAGTCGCGCGTGTTCTCAACGGGATCAACCCGGTGACGCATTTCTACGCCGCCGATATGTTGTCTCGACTGCGGGCGGACCGGCATGGCGAGGAAAAAATCCGCATCCTTGTCATCGGGGGCGGTTCTCTCGGTTACGGTACGGAGGGCCTATACAACCAAGACGACGTCGTACTCATTGGCATGGACATCTACGCGTCTGACAATACGGCATTGGTCGCCGATGCCCACTCTCTTCCGTTCGTTAGCGGTTCAATAGACGCTGTCTGGATTCAGGCCGTTCTCGAACACGTCGTCGAGCCATGGCGTGTCGTTGAGGAAATCCGTCGGGTATTGAGGCGTGGTGGTGTGGTATTTGCGGACTCGCCGTTCCTATGGCCGGTACATGAAGCATCATACGACTTCATGCGGTTTTCGGTTAGTGGGCACCGCTGGCTCTTCAAGGGCTTCGACCACCTGTCGTCAGGATATTCATCAGGTGCAGGCGTTACGTTGCTTCTTGCGATACGCTGTTGCTTCGTAGCTATGTTCCGGTCGAGTTTCCTAGCAACTCTGGCCGCCTTGCCGTTGTTCTGGATCAGGTACCTTGATCGGATTGGCAGTCGCCGCGGAAACCTGACATCAGCGGCCGGAGTGTTTTTCTACGGTGTCAAGGCGGACCGCGAGATATCTCCAAAGGAGATATTGGCCTTCTACGAAACGCAGATTGAGCCGTCTTTGCACGAAAGGTAGATGGTGACCCATGGGTGGGTCAAAATAGGCTCAGGATTTGGTCTGCTCCCTTTGAAGTGGTTGGTCCTCACTGACCTGCCCCTGAAATTTCCTCCACGCGGCGCTAGAGTCCGGCCCTTAATTGATCCGGCCCCATCCTCTGGAACACCCGGAGTTGGGTTTCCCGGCCCGAGTCAGGGTGACAGGCTGGCTGTGTCACCTGGATTCATCAACGTGATCGGCGTCTTGTTGCCTATGGCCCCATGGGGCCGGACCTCGTTGTAGTCGTTGGGCCAAGCCTCCAACTTTTCGGCCGCATCTGCAAGCGTCAGGAACCAGTGAGCGTTCAGACCCTCGGCCCGGAAGCGGCCGTTGAAGGCTTCGATGAAGGCGTTGTCCGTGGGCTTGCCGGGGCGGGAGAAGTCCAGGGTGACGCAGTGGGCTTAGGCCCACAGGTCCAGGTTCCGGGGAGCAGATCAGCGGTCCAAGGTCCGGGTGCGAACCACGCAAGTGCTTGAAGGTGCGCTATCCTTCAGCTCAACAATAGCGTCAGAACCGGCTATGCACTAACTTCGAAAAAGGATCACTCAATGGGGGCATGCCAGATGTCTTGGCTCGTAATAACAAAGCTAGCGAAGTCGCCGTGCGCTTCGATCGAACGGGTAGGGCGGTAGAATGTTGACGCTCCGTCGTTTTGGAAATGCGCTCCAAAAACGCGCTTCTCAGGCCAAGTTAGGTCTTAAGCATCGCTTGTCACCTCGGCGAAAATTCAAATGTGCGGCTTGTGGCGAACCTACTGCTGGATTCTTTCGGTATGGACCCGACCCGAATTGGGGCTGCCCGATGTGCGGTGCCTCCCCGCGAGAACGTTTGGTCAACGTCCTGATTGATGGCGGTGTTCTCAGCATAGCGTCTAGCAGCCGCATCTTGCAGGTCGCTCCAACAGAGAAGAGCCTGATCGCCCGGTTTTCGAAGTACGATCTCATGCTGGGAGACCTTCACCCCCACGTTTACCTTCCGACCGAGGTTCAGAAACTTGACCTGATGAGTTTCGGTGAAATTACTGATTTTGATCTTATCTATATGTCGCATGTTTTGGAACATGTGCCGGATGACATTCGTGTCCTTCGCAACATCTACGACGCACTCAAGCCAGGCGGGGAAGTCTGGATCATTGTTCCAATGGGAACTGGACTCACTGAGGATGGCGATTTGGACCTGCCCGCCAGCGAGCGGGAGCGGCGTTTCGGCCAGTGGGATCACCTACGCCTCTATGGACGAGACGTTGCAGCTCGGATTATGGGAGCTGGGTTCAGCGTGCGGGAGGTTGGAGCCGCAGATTGTTCTCCGGAAGTCCGCTCACGAACTGCGCTCTCTGATGGGGACGTGGTCTTCGTTGGCAAGAAGTCATGAACGCTGGTCTGTGATCTGCCTCCCCGAAAATGGATCGCTCGAAGTTATTAAGTTTTCGGAAACTTGGTTGATTTGGACGGTAAAGCGCCATCTTTGTGTGCTCAAAGGATTAGGGACGATCAAAATCTCTGAAGTCTGCAACTTCAGCTTCCTCGTCCAGGACAGAATGGACAACCTATTGCGAGATCACACCTAGGCGTGACATTACTGACGAAGAGGTTCCAAGCTAGAGGGCAGCCATGGACGTCGTGCGTAACTACCGGAGGGTGTACGGCCTCGGCGACGAGGTTGGACAAGCGCAGGTCGATCAGCACCGCGAGCTGGAAGGTCGCCTGACTAGAGACATCCTGACGTCGTCACGGTCCAACCGCTGGCAAGTTGTCAGTGACGCCTATACACAGCTGTATGCAGCCTGTCCGTGGCTCAACAAGGGTGACGCAGTTCCGCCGGAAAGCTGGTTCGCTATCTGGCGACGGCTGATCCCAAATCAGTCTAGGGTATATGAGGTCGGAAGCGGGAACGCCCATTTGCTGAACCATTTGGTCGCTCAAGGTCATGACTGCGTGGCGACCGAGATCACGAAGGAGCGCGGGCAAAAATTCTTGTCCTCGTCCGAACGTCTGGCGTGGCATCAAAGTGACGGCGTGAATTTGGTCGATTTCGAACCGGCCGCGCATTACGATGTCGTCATATCGACGCAGGTAATAGAGCATTTCCACCCAGATGACGTTGCAACCCATCTTTCGAATGTCTGCAAAATACTGAAACCCGGAGGGCGCTACATATTCGACACACCTCATCGTTCGACCGGCCCGCACGATCTATCGCGCGTGTTTGATTTGGACGCGCCCCAGTTCATGCACCTGAAAGAGTACACTTTCCTCGAGCTTCGCGATCAGGCGAAGGCCGCCGGGTTCCGAAAGGTGAGAGCAGTGTTTCGGGTGAAGTCAATCGTAACGGCAAGCTCCATCTATCTCGCGTGGCTGTGCGCCGTCGACCGAATTGAAAGCCGTTTCGTTCACTCGCAGGTCCAGCGCCGGTTGCTGCGACAGCTGCTTCGCGCGCTCTTGGTTCCAAGCGGCATATGGCTCGTCGCTGAACGTTAGGCGCTTACGACCCTCCATCGAAAGTGGGGGAAAGATCAGCCGTCGGCAGATCGTGGCAAGAGTTTATTTGACGTGACTTGATCTGCTCCCCTGAAATTGGATCGCGGGACGTTAGAGTTTTCTGCTGAGATTTATCCGCCCCCATTCTCTGGAGCACCCGGAGCTGGAGTTTTCGGGCCCGAGTCAGGGTGACGGGCTGGCTTCGTCACCCGGATTCATCAACGCGATCGGCGGCTTGTTGCCGATGGCCCCATGCGGCCGGACCTCGTTGTAGTCTCTGCGACAAGCCTCCAACTTTTCGGCCGCATCCGCAAGCGTCAGGAACCAGTGAGCGTTAAGGCACTCCGCCCGAAAGCGGCCATTGAAGGCCTCGATGAAGGCGTTATCCGTCGGCTTGCCGGGCCTGGAGAAGTCCAGGGTGACGCCGTGGGCGTAGGCCCACAGGTCCAGGTTGCGGGAGACGAACTCGGTCCCCTGATCGACCCGGATCGCCTTCGGATAACCCAGCCGGCCGCAAGCCCGGTCCAGGGCCTCGACCACGTTTTCCGACCGGTAGGTGAACCGGGGATCGATCACCGGCGAGAA
>Ga0247833_1001988_pt1 | contig 31280 bp, 20 predicted proteins | sample LaCruzMarch2015__7_FD_187117 | JGI IMG/M metagenome (GOLD analysis project Ga0247833, IMG submission 187117) | Freshwater microbial communities from meromictic Lake La Cruz, Castile-La Mancha, Spain - LaCruzMarch2015_8m | ecosystem: Environmental > Aquatic > Freshwater > Lake | place: Spain... | reverse complement strand
ACTATGCGTTTGGGAGCTTATGCTTGCAAAACAAAAGATAAAACTTTGGCTCGTAAAATTTACGGTAAAGCCAATATTAGTGAGCGTCACCGCCATCGTTGGGAGTTTAATAATAAATATTTGAAAAATTATGAAGCAGCAGGTATGGTAATTTCGGGCGTAAACCTAGAAAGTGGTTTGGTCGAAATCATTGAACTGCCCAGTCATCCATATTTTATCGGTGTTCAGTTTCATCCAGAATTAAAAAGTACTGTAATGGCTCCTCACCCACTTTTCGTAAACTTCGTAAAAGCTGCCATTGATTTTTCTAAAACTAAAGAATTAACAAAATCTTAAACTTTTTATAAATTTCAAAAAGTTTAAAAAATATCAACTCATAGTCCCATAACTTTAAAGTTTCATTGAAGTTATGGGTTATTTTATGATTAAAGGTCTAAAGTGTCAAATACTTGATTAGGATTTATAACTAATCTTTGCGAATTTTGTAGTACAGTATGGCTTCTCTCAGTGAATGCCTTTATATTTTTTACGTATTTTTAAATTTTAATGGAAAAATTAGTAGATAAAAATCAGCTTATCGGAATCGTGTTGTTGATGTGTATGTGGGCAGGTTATGTATATTTTATGCCTCAAACTCCACAAGAAGAGCCTGCAAAAATTGCCCTTAAGACGGAAGCCAAAACAATTGTTACACCTAATGTTTTGCAAGATACAACAGCCTTAAAGGCCGCTCTTGGCGATTTTGCCAGTGCTGCTACAGGCACAGCCCAAGATATTATTATCGAAAACCAAGATGCTAAATTCACTTTTAGCACATTCGGTGGCACGATTAAAGAAGTTGTTTTGAAAAACTATTCAACATATTCAGATTTTCAGAAAGGTGCAAAAAATCCGATGGTTTTGTTCGATTCAAAAAGTTCGACAATGAACTTGGAAGTACAAACCAATAAAGGTAAAATCGACCTAAAGAAATTGTATTTTGTGTCTGATGCAAAACCAACTATTTTGAAAGAAGGAGATTCGACCAAAGTAACTTTCAGACTAAATATAGGTCAAAATCAGTATATCGAGCAAGTGTATACAATCAAAGGCAAAGGATATATTATTGATTATGACATAAATTTTATTGGAGTTGATGCCCTAGTTCAAAATCAACCTGTGCGTTTCTTATGGCAAGATAACCTTAAAGTTTTAGAGCATGATATTGAAGAAAACCGTAAGTCGGCACAAATCAATTTTTGGAATGCCAAAAATGATGATTTCGATGATTTAGGAGCAAATGCTGCGGGAAATGAAGACTTAGCACTAGAAGACCCAATTAAATGGTATTCGTTCAAGCAAAAGTATTTTGTAACCGGTTTTGTATCAAAAAATCAACCATTAACAGCTGCTAAACTCAAATTGGTTACCCCAGAAAACGACCAAAACGTTGTAAAAAGCGTTGGGGTTGATGCAAATATATCTATTTCTGACTTGAAAACTGGTAAGGGTAATTTCCGTTTTTACTTTGGACCAAACGATTATGATTTAGTGAAAGTCGTAGCTGAGGGTTTTCATCGAAACGTTTATTTAGGGTATGACTTCGTAAAACCAATCAACCGCTTTGTGTTTGTGCCACTTTTCAAATTGGCCGAATCAATTATAAGTAATTACGGCCTTTTGATTATTTTAGTTGTAATTGTGCTGAAAGCCTTGCTTACGCCATTGATTTTCAAGTCATACATTAGCTCTGCTAAAATGCGAATAATGGCACCAGAATTGGCTATTATTAAAGAGAAAGTAGGCGATGACCAAGTAAAAATGCAACAAGAGCAAATGAAACTCTACCAGCAAGTGGGCGTAAATCCCTTGAGTGGTTGCGTTCCGATGCTATTGCAAATGCCGATTTTGATGTCAGTATTCTTCTTGTTTCCGAATATGATTATGTTCCGTCAGAAAAATTTCTTATGGGCAAATGACCTTTCAACTTATGATTATCCAATAAGTTGGGCTACAAACCTACCAGTTGTGGGTAGTCACATTAGTATGTTTGTAGTATTGATGACGATTTCGAGTTTGGCATTTACTTATTATAATAACCAAATTACGCCAGACCAACCAGGTCCAATCGACATGAAGAAAATGAGTTATGTTTTCCCGGTTGTGTTCTTTTTTGTATTGAATAGCTTCCCTGCGGCATTGAGTTTTTATTATTTGGTTTCAAACGTTGTAACGATTATTCAACAACAAATTGTTAGAAGATTTGTTGACGAAGATAAAATTCGTAAGATTTTGGATAATAATAAAATCAAGTTTCAGGCAAATCCTCAAGCTGCAAAAAAAGGTAAGTTTGCACGATTCATGGAAAATCAAGTAAAGTTGGCAGAGGAGAATCGTAAAGTACAAAACGACGAAAAGAAAAAGAAAAAATAATAAGTTCTCGTAAAGCCCTCTGTACTAATAGAGGGCTTTATTAGAAATTCATCACTAAACTTCTAACTTATGAAAAGGTGCTATAGTCTTTTCATCCTTTTGCTGATATCGCAAGCATCAGTGGCTCAACAAGCCACTCTTTCAGAAAGGGAATATGCCATAAAATACAAAAAAGCAGTACAGTTATTTGCTGCTCAACAATATTTTGAAGCCCAAAGTGAACTCACCCCGCTCACCAATCGAAAGTATGTAAATTCGATGGTGCCTTATGCTCATTTTTATCACGCTCTCTGTTCATTCAAACAAAATAAGTTTTTTGAAACTCGTATAGTTTTACGCCAGCTTTTTGAGCGTTTCCCCGATTGGGACAAAATCGACGAAGCTTTTTATCTTTATGCCAATGCTGCTTTATCAGATAATTACGTCGATGAAGGCATGCAATACATCAACCGTATTTCGGGAACAGCTCTGAAAACAGAAGTTGAAAATATGCTTTACTATTATTTTAGTAAAGTAATTGATCGTACACCGCTAAAACAACTTAATCAAAAGTTTCCAAATAATGGTATAATTGCACAATTGCTGGTGGATAATATTCAGAAAAGTAGAACCGCAAGCAAAGAAGATTTAGAGATTTCTGATCGATTGACAAACATATTTAACTTGGGCGTAAATCAAGCAATAAGTAAAAGGACAAATTCGAAAAGAGACCCAAAAGGTTCAGTAAATATTGCAGTATTACTACCTTTCAGACTTAACGATTTTGATGCCAGCAAGTCAAACAGAGCCAATCAATACATCTACGATATGTATGTAGGTATGAAATTGGCAAAAAGCAAACTAGAGGCCGAACAAATCTTTGTAAATATTTTAACTTTTGACATTGACCGTGATACAAGTTTGATCTCGGCTTTGGTCGAAGATAATCAGTTTTCTCAAGTTGATTTATTGATTGGCCCACTTTACCCAGAAGCTAATAAAATTGCTAATAATTTTGCCAAATCAAATGATGTAGTACAATTACATCCTCTTTCTAATAATCGACAATTAATAATCAACGAAAAAAACACTTTTTTAGCAGCACCATCGTTTGAAACACAATCTGCAAAAGGGTTGGAGTATATGAAAACCCAAACGATTGGTCGAACAGTAGCCATTTATTATGGAAATACTCGGAAAGATTCGACATTTGCCTACGCTTACCGTGATGAAGCTATTAAAGCGAGTATTGAAGTGATAACGATTAGAAAATTTACAAAACCCGAAGATATAGATACTCGTCGCCGACCAAGCCATATATTTATTTCGGGAAGTGAAGAGTCTTTTGGTGGAAAAGTCGTCAATGCTTTGGACAAAAAGAAAATTACGTCTCCGATTATAGCCGCTTCATCAGCTTTTGACTTCGATGCCTCATCACTCAATATTTTCAACCGTGAGCTTTCACTTATTCAGTTGGATTATGTAAATAGAGATAAGGATGAGGTTAAAAATTTTCGCAGTACATTCTTCAATGAGCAAAATAGTACTCCTTCGTATTACAGTTATTGGGGTTACGATATGTTGCTTTTTTATGCAAGAATGCTTAATAATGGCAAAAATCAACTGCGTAACAGCTTAAATGCGATTGAATATACACAAGGCTATACTTTAGATGGTTTTGATTATACAAATGGAGCAAATGAAAACCAAATTGTGCCAATTATAAAGTACCAAGATGGAAAATTTATTGAGGTGATTAGATAAATTTTGGTTATTTATTGATTTTTTACCAAGAAACTGCTTACTATGTAAATTAAAAAGGTGGTCAGAAAATTTCCTGACCACCTTTTTAATTGTCAATTATTTTCAGAAAACTATTCAAATAGTTTATCATATTGATTACCTGAATGTTTACTTGAAGAAACACTACTTCCAGCAATCAAGGCTTTTTTATCTTCACCCAAAAGAAGCGATATACCTTCCTTTTCCCATTTCTCTAACATATTCAGTCCTTCTTCTTCAAATACACCATTTTGTAGGTCAATCGAATCCATGAAATTAGAAGAAACTTCCATGAAACGTTGCATTTCGCCCACTTTTTGGCTAACATCATCGGTGATTGACTCCATGACCATATCAAACATTTGGCGTTGGTCTTTATCGCCATTCATAATATTCATAGCCGAACGCATCGCTGAATGACTTGCATGAATCGCCTTACGTTCTTGTTCTTTCACAACCACTTGGTCTTTTATATCTTCAAGCATGATTTCCGAATTTTCATACATTTTACCCAAAACACGGTAAAGAATTTCCATTTTTTTGTATAAATCATCTAGTTTCATATTCGACTCTTGCAAACGTCCAGCCTTACGGGCCTTTAGTACCATCATGGCTTGTTTATCCGTTTCTTTAGCTTTGCTGGCCAAATTGAGGTCGTTTTGAATCTGTTTTTTATTATTATCAATAATTGTTTTTAGATTAATCATTTGACCTTTTAGCTTCGAGATTTGCTGATTCATCTTACCCAAATTTCCTTGAAGCTCGTCGATATAAGTTTTTAAGATTCCGATTGGGTCAATTTGCACAAAAAGCCCAGTTACCCAACGCATGATGCTTTTATAAATATAGAAAATCAAATTACGCATTTTTGGGTCGAGAATCATATAGATTACTGCCGCCAAAGCAATGAGTAAACCTGCCAAATAGAGCGTATTTGAGGCCAAAGTTATCAGAAATGGCAATGCTTGATAAAGCAAATACCCCCCGCCCAATAATGCACCTGCGGCAAATAACATTCCAGTTGTGCCTTCAGGGCGATTCCAAAATGATTTAGGTTTTGATTCTTGTAATTCCATTGTTAAAAGATTACCCCCCAGCCCCAAAGGAGAGTTTTGTTTTTGATTGAAAAGAGAAAGAGGCATTTCTCTCTTTGATTAAGGTATTTTTTAACTTTTTAAAATTGTTGTTTTAGTTTCATAGTTGTTTATAACAAAAAAATAATTTTGTAATGAAGACTACAAAATGAAGCAAAATCAAAAATATTTTTACTTCAAATACTTTTTCATATTCTCAATATCTTGACCGATTTGATTAATTAAATCGCTAAATGTAGCATGAAAATCACTTAAGGTTGTTTCGATTTTTACGACAGCCTCCGAAATTTCGGCTTTCATTTTTCCCATATCTTCTTGATGAACTGCTATTTCTTGTGTTAGTTTGGCAATTTGTTCACCTTTGGCTCTAATGGTAGCCTCTAGGTCAATAATTGCTTTTTCTTTACTTCCAATTTGCTTTTGGCGTTGAATATTGACCGACTCTTGAAATTTTGAATCCTCTGTATTTAATAAATTCAAATAAAATTGTGCCGAATCATTCAATGCTTGACTAGAAACGCCCATTGCTTGTGCTGCAGCAAAAGCCGAGCCATATCGAGTTGCTTCATCCATTGGCATTTTGGAGAGTGTCTGCAAAGACTTTTTGTATTCTAAATAATCAAACCCAGGCTGATTATTTGTTTCCATGGCTCCAAACAGAATCTCGTAAAACTTGTCAGATACTTTACCTATTGGCGTTGCTATCTCTGTTTTAGTAGTTGTTATTACGGATTTAGCAGTTACATCAGTTTTTGCAGAAGTACCTACTGAAGCATTACCATCAGCAGAAGCTTGAACAATAAAAATACCTTTCAGTTTTGATAAAAAATCGCTCATTGTTTTTTTTGCTTTATGCTTTAGGCTATGTGCTTTTAGCATTTTTGAATGATTATTTTATGTTAGCTTACAGCCCAAAGCCTATCGCCTAAAGCAGTAATGCGGTACAAACTTTTAAATATTTCGAGGATTTTACAAATAATTTCATATAATCCAAGGAAATGTTGTGTCGAATGGCTAAATTTAGTGATGATATTTTGATTATAAATTATTCTCATAAAATATTTATATGAAATCAGCCCGAAAGTATTAAATTTGCCGAACTCAGACTTGTATAGACATCTATGAAACGTTCAAAAATTATACTCATAAGTGCATCCGCTGCCGCTGTCATTGGCTCAATGGCTTTTAGTTTCAACCTATTCAAAGATGAGGTTGATTTTAATACCGAAGTAAAGCCAATTTTGAACAAACACTGCGTGGCTTGTCACGGGGGTGTAAAAAAAGCAGCCAATCTTAGCTTTTTATTTTCGCACGAAGCTATTAATACGAAAGGGAAATCTGGGAAAATTGCGATTTTGGCAGGAGATGCAGAGCATTCAGAGTTTTATAAACGCCTCATTTCGAATGATTTAGATGAGAGAATGCCAAAAAATGAAGAACCACTCAAGAAAGAAGAAATTGAAATACTTAAAAAATGGATTAATGGCGGAGCAAAATGGGGCGAACATTGGGCGTATCGAAAACCACAAAAACCAAGTGTTCCATCGGTTGGTGGTTTTTTTGCCCGAATAGGTCTCTTTAAAGATGATGAAACTCGATTTTCAAAAAACGAAATCGACCATTTTGTGTTGGATAAACTTAAAAAAGAAGATCTTTCACACGCACCCGAAGCTGAAAAAGGAACATTGTTACGTAGAGTTTATTTAGATTTAACAGGCCTGCCCCCTACTGAGCAGCAATTGCAAGGTTTCTTGAAAGATGAATCTGAAAATGCCTATGAAAAAGTAGTTAATCAGCTTCTCGACTCACCTTCTTATGGCGAACGTTGGGCAACAATGTGGCTTGATTTAGCTCGTTACGCCGACACGAAAGGCTATGAGCGTGATGTTTACCGAAATATTTGGCGATACCGAGATTATGTAATCAAGGCTTTCAACGAAGATAAACCATTCGATCAATTTACGATTGAACAATTGGCTGGTGATTTATTACCAAAACCATCTGATAATCAACTTATTGCAACGGCTTTTCACCGAAACACAATGACCAACGACGAGGGCGGCACGGTAGATGAAGAGTTCAGAGTAGCGGCTCAAATCGACCGAGTAAGTACTACTTTTGATGTTTGGCAAGGCACCACGATGGCATGTGTACAGTGCCACACGCATCCGTACGACCCTTTTGTGCATGAAGAATATTATAAAACGATGGCTTTTTTTAATAATACTCGTGATGAAGATGTAGTAAGTGAAACGCCATATTTAAGATTCTACAAAAAAGAAGATTCGAGCAAAATTCAGGAAATAAAAAAATGGATTTTGAACAAAAGTTCACAACAAAAGGCACAAGAATTCGAAGATTTTGCACGAGTTTTAGAACCAAAATTTAATTCGCACGATATTGAGCAATTATCGCCCCTCACTTCTTCATTACTCGATGCCAAATATTTAGGACTTCAACATACTGGCTATGGAAGACTTCGTAACGTTACCCTTGATGGTAAAAACAGAATGTTAATGACATTTAATACGGGTAATGAAAAAGGTACTTTAATTATAAGAGATAATGCCTTAGACGGCAAAATTTTGGTAAACATTCCAATTTTCAAGACCCGTGACACCGTGATGTTTTACAATTTACCAAAGTTAGAAGGAAAGCATGATTTGTATTTTGTATTCACAAACCCAAAAACGCCTAAAGTGTGGTTACAAATCAAATGGGTAGCGTTTCAAAACGCATTTGCAGAAACAACTGATTATCAAGCCATTGAAACAAAATACAAAGAAATCCTAAACTCAAAAGCCGATTACAGTCCAATTTTGGTGGAAGGAACTGGAGATTTGGCTCGTAAACAACATATATTTGAACGTGGGAATTGGCTCGTTAAAGGCAAAGAAGTAAAACCTGATGTTCCAAAATATTTATCGCAAATGCCAAAAGATTATCCTCGTAATAGATTGGGTTTTGCCAAATGGTTGGTAGATGGCAGAAACCCACTTACATCAAGGGTAATTGTGAATCGTTTTTGGGAACAACTTTTCGGAACTGGAATCGTAGAAACTGTTGAAGATTTTGGCACGCAAGGATTTGCTCCATCGCACCCCGAAATGCTTGATTATTTGGCAGTTACATTTCAAGATGACATGAAATGGAGCGTAAAGAAATTGCTCAAGATGATGGTAATGTCCGGTACTTACCGCCAATCTTCGGCGGTATATCAAACTTTAGTTGAAAAAGATCCAACCAATAAATTTTTGGCTCGCGGACCAAGAATTAGGCTTTCGGCCGAGCAAGTACGTGACCAAGCATTGTTGGTAAGTGGGCTTTTATCCAAGAAAATGTATGGCAAAAGCGTAATGCCATATCAACCCGAAGGAATGTGGGCTTCGCCTTGGAGTGGTGAATCTTGGAATACTTCAAACGGGGAAGATAAACATCGCCGTGCCATCTATACTTTTTGGAAACGCACTTCGCCTTATCCATCGATGATGTCGTTTGATGCACCTAGCCGAGAATTTTGTCAATCTAGACGCTTACGAACGAATACGCCTTTGCAAGCACTCGTAACCCTTAACGATCCTTCCTACGTGGAAGCAGCTCAAGAGTTGGCAAAAAGTATGATGAAGAAAGGAAAAACACCCGAGCAACAAATTCAGGCGGGTTTCAATAAAATTATGATGCGAGATATAGATAGCCGCGAACTGAAAATTCTAACAAAACTATATCTGCAAACTGAGCAGCAATACCGTAAAAACCCGGTGGAAGCTTATAAATTTTTTGGTCGCTCCGATACTTCGCCATCATTGGCTGCAATGGCAGTAACGGCCAACGCGATGCTTAATTTAGATGAAGTTGTAACGAAGGAGTAAACATCAATTCAAACAAAACACAAAAAATGAATATACTCTTTGTATGTAGCAGGAATCAATGGCGAAGCCCAACGGCTGAAGAAATATTCAAAAATAGCCAAGAACATCAAGTAAAGTCGGCTGGAACTGAGCCTTCGGCACGCATAAAAATTACCGAAAAGCTAATTAACTGGGCAGATATTATCTTTGTTATGGAAAAAAAGCACAAAGACAGAATCGAACAAAGATTTGCTACTGCGGTCGATGAAAAAGAATTAATTGTCTTAGATATTCCTGACGAGTATCAATTTATGGATGAAGAACTAGTAGATTTAATCAAACTATCAGTTTCAGCCTATTTATAGCACGATTAAGCAATTACTTCATTTACAGGATCAAATTATTTTATTGAAATTTCAACCATAAACTATCAAAATTAATCATTCTAACTATGGAAAGAAGAGAATTTATTAAAAATGGTGCCTTTGCAATGGCAGGTACAGCCGCTTTTTCGAGCGATTTATTTGCTTCAAAAAAAGAAAAACATATAGTGGGTGTGCAGCTTTATTCTATCAGAGAAGATATGAAAAAAGACCCACTTAACGGCCTAAAGAAATTGGCTGAAATGGGTTATACACACGTAGAACATGCTAATTACATCGACAGTAAATTTTATGGATATTCAGCCAAAGAATTCCGTAAAATCTTAGACGATTTTGGTTTAAAAATGCCAAGTGGGCATACTGTAATGGGTAAACCACACTGGGATGAAGGCAAAGGTGAGTTTACTGACCTTTGGAAACGTACAGTAGAAGATGCGGCCATCTGCGGGCAAAAATATGTAATCAGTCCTTGGTTGGATGTGGCTTTACGCAAAAACTTCGACGATTTGAAGCGTTATATGGAGGTTTTTAATAAATCAGGTGAGCTGTGCCAAAAATCTGGTATGAAGTTTGGCTACCACAACCACGATTTTGAATTTAGCCTAAAACTAAGTAGTGTAAAAGTTTATGACATCATGCTTCAAAATACTGATCCAAATTTGGTTGCTCAACAACTTGATATTGGCAATATGTACGGCGGTGGTGGACGTGCAGCCGAACTTTTGAAACAATACCCAGGTAGATTTGAATTAATGCACGTAAAAGACGAAATCAAAAGTGTAACCGAGCACATTGGTTGGGAAAGTGCGGTTCTCGGCACAGGCGTAATTGGTGTGAAAGAAATTATTGATTTGGGCAAAAAATTGGGTGGTACTACTCAGTTTATTATCGAGCAAGAGTCTTATCAAGGTAAAGCTCCGCTTGAGTGCATGAAAGAAGATTTGGCAATTATGAAAAAATGGAAATATTAATTTCCCATTTTGAAAGTTATCAAATTTAATTTAGTGTAGCATTAGAGTACATTCAGTGAAATAATATGAAAAGAGGAGGCTGAAATCTCCTCTTTTTACATAAAATCAAATCCAAAGAAATAAAAATGAAATATTTAGGTTTTAAGAATGCGGATAAAATGCCTACTTTGGGTTTAGGCACTTGGAAATCGGCTAAAGGAGATGTTTATAAAGCTGTCAGAGAAGCAATTAAGATTGGTTATCGACATTTCGACTGTGCTTTCATTTATGGCAACGAAAAAGAAATTGGTCAGGCAATTACTGATGCCATTGGTGAAGGAGAAGTAAGCCGAAACCAACTTTGGATTACCTCTAAATTATGGAATAATCGTCATAAAAAAGAAAACATTCAGGCAGCTATTGAAATAACATTAAGTGATTTACAAATTGACTACCTTGACCTTTATCTGATTCACTGGCCAATTGTACTTAGAGATGATATTGACTATCCACAAAGTAGCGAACATTTGGTGAGTCTCAGTGAAGTTTCGCTATCGGAAACGTGGCAGGGAATGATTGATTTGCAGCAAAAAGGCCTAACAAAACATATTGGTGTATCGAATTTTAGTATCAAAAAAATCAAGCAAATTACAGAAGATACGGGCGTTTGTCCCGAAGTTTTGCAACTCGAACTTCACCCTTTCCTTCAACAAAAAGAAATTTTAAATTTCGCAAACGCGAATAATATCATTCTAACAGCCTTTTGTCCGCTCGGTTCGGCTGATAGACCAGCCAGCAGAATTTCGGTTGGTGAACCAAAACTCTTTGAAAATCAGACTATTCTCAATATTGCCACCGAAAAAGGCTGTTCAGCAGCACAAGTGATGCTTGCGTGGGCAGTATGTCGCGGAACTTCGGTGATTCCAAAATCGGTTAATCCACAAAGAATGGCTGATAATTTGGCAGCAGCAGATATTAACATTTCACAATCTCAAATGGAAGCTATGAATGCCTTAGACCAACATTATAGATATATTAAAGGAGATTTTTGGTGTTTAGAAGGTAGCGATTATACTATTGCCAACCTTTGGGATGAATAAAATAAGAAAAGCCACTGTCCAATAAATAGAGCAGTGGCTTAATATATATTAACAGAAAAACACCTACTTTACTAATTTTCGGTAAAGTTCTGTTTTTGAAGGGTCAACAGAAGATAGTAGTGTAAATGCTTTTTGTTTTTCATCTTTGGTAGCTTCCGAAAAAACATTGACTATTTCTTGATTTTTAGCTCTCATAAAACTTATCAAAAGTATAGAGTTGTTTTTTAATTGCTGCATAGTTTTTATTGAAGTCAGTAAATCTATCACTTGTTTTCGTCCGCCAACTGGGTCAATCGTAAAATTATCAAGAGCAATGCGGTGATACGTATAAAGTCCTTCACGGAAAGGCAATAATTGTTGGTTTTGTAAATTTTCTACCAACCAGTAACGATTTAGTGGGTCGCCCGTCTGTTCCCAGCCACCTTGCCCAGCACTTGATGCTAAATTGGCAATATTGTAAGCTCGCTGCAAATATGGATTTCCACCTAATTTACTAAAAGAATCATAGTCAACTGTAAGGGCAATCAACGAATAAAATCCCAAAATTGAAGTAAGATTATTAGAAAATGTGAGTTCATTAAAATTCATCTGACGGTCTTCGGGCGTAAACGAAATGTTGAAATTTTTATCAATATAACTTAAAACAATAGTTTCATAGGTAGCATTATACACTGGTCTGATTATCTGCAATTGAGCATTGCCTTGAAAGACATTTTGCTGCAGAGATTTCGTAAGCGTAATAATCAAATTACATTTGATGCGTTCTTCTTGATTGTAAATATCGTTCGTCCAGCGTTTTCCGTTCATAAAATCGCTGATTGCAGTTTTCATATCAACAAAAATCTGTTTTTCTGCGGCTTGTTGAGACTGCAACTGGTCAGAAACAATCGTTACGTTACAGTTAAGTTCTTGAGCATTAACTACAAATGAATAAGCCGTTAATATTAATAATACAAGTTTTTTCATATAGATTTTAAACGTAGGCAAGTTTTTGAATCCATGCCGAGATTTCATTAAAGTTTTCTAAAATTTATGCTTTATAGTTGCCAAAATATCTTGAGCTACTTCTTTTTTTGTTTTGAGGTCAAAATCATAAATCTTTCCTACTCGGTCGATGATTTTAATTTTATTTGTATCATAACGAAATCCAGCTCCACTATCTTGTAAAGAATTTAAAACTATAAAGTCAAAATTTTTACGTTCAAGTTTTTCTTTCGCATTTTCTAATTCATTATCGGTTTCGAGAGCAAAACCTACAATTATCTGTCCACTATTTTTCTGTTGCCCCAAAGTGGCCGCAATGTCAGTTGTTTTAGTGAGTTCGATGTTGAGCAGACCACCGCCCGAAACATCTTCTTTTTTCTTGATTTTCTTATCAGCAACGCTCAGCGGTGTAAAATCAGCAACCGCTGCCGAAAGCACCACGATATCGCTTTCTGCAAAATATTTGGCAGTAGCTTCAAACATTTGTTTTGCAGACTGTACTTTTTCAACTTTCACACCTTTGGGCGATGCAATCGAAACAGGACCGCTCACTAGTGTAACTTCTGCCCCAGCCATCTCAAAAGCTTCAGCAATAGCAAAACCCATTTTTCCTGACGAATGATTACTAATAAATCTTACGGGGTCGATTGGCTCTTGAGTAGGCCCAGCAGTAATTAATACTTTTTTTTCTTCAAAAACAGCTATTTTTGAAAAATGCCGAGCCAATTCATGCACAATTTGCTCGGGTTCTACTAAACGTCCTTCACCAACCAAACCGCTCGCCAATTCACCATATTCGGCATTGATAATATAATTTCCATAGGAATTTAGCTTTCGTAAATTTTCAATCATACTTGGATGCTTATACATATCCAAGTCCATGGCTGGTGCAAAAAACACTGAGCATTTCGCTGATAAATAAGTGGCTACCATTAGATTATCGCAAATTCCATTGGCACATTTAGCAAGTGTATTGGCCGATACAGGGGCAAAAATCATAACATCAGCCCAAAGACCAAGTTCTACGTGGTTGTTCCATTCTCCCAAATCACCTTTTGTGAAACTGGACAAAACAGGATATTTTGAAAGTGTAGAAAGCGTCAACGGGGTGATAAAATCTTTTGCTGATTCGGTCATAATTACTTTCACCTCTGCCCCTACTTTTACTAACAATCTGACCAATAAAGCGGATTTGTAAGCTGCAATACTGCCCGAAACACCTAACAGTATCTTTTTATTCTTTAAACTCAATTTATATTTAGGTTTGAATGAGTAAATGATTGACTAAATTGCAAAAAAACTATCAATGATTATCGACAGATATATTTTTTAATAAATGATTTGCAAAATTGTGATAATTTATATTAAAAATCAAAAACTCAATGCTAAGTAAAGGCTTTATACGTTAAATGTACATAGTTTTTGGTTAAATTTGTATTGATGAAACGACTTCTCCACATAATAGGCTGGCTATTTGTTGGAATTTCTCTACTTTTAGGAGGAATTTTTATATACCTGCAATCTCCTACTGGACAAGATTTTCTTACAAAAGAGATAGTTTCTTATTTACGAAAAAAACTAAATACTAAAGTTGAAGTCGAAAAAGTAAAATTTGATATTCCAGATTGGCTTTCTATTGAAAATGTTTATATCGAAGACCAACATAAAGACACGCTCATTTTGGGGAAAAGTCTCCACATTGATATTGACATGTTGGGCTTACTTCAAAATCGAGCTGAAATAAATCAAATCGAACTCGATGGTATCCGTCTAAAAGTGAATCGTAACTTACCCGATACTACTTTCAACTTCGATTTTATACTAAAAGCCTTTGATTCCGGTACTACTTCTACTTCAGAATCAAAACCATTTGAAATCGGTTTGAAAGGCGTTAAACTCAAAAACGCCCACATCACCTACAAAGATACTATTTTAGGAACCGATGCCGATGCAAATTTTGGTTTTCTGGAAACAACTTTTGATAAATTTAACCTCGCAAAATCGCAATATCATCTCGCTACTATTAACGGAAACAAAGGTTCGGTTATTCTGAATTTATACAAACCTTTAGAAAAAAAAGGGAATTTGGTATTATCACCAAAATTGCCAGCAGATACGCTGGATGTCAATTTCAAAAAACTGAATCTAAATAACATCCGTTGGCTGTTTGAAAGCAGCGAAGACGGTATCAAAAGTGGTGGTAAAGTAAATAATCTGATAGCGGAAGGAGAGAAAATCTACTTAGATAATCAACAGATTATTTTGCCTAAAATATCGCTCAAAAACGCCACAGCTTTTGTTGAAAAGACAAAAATGGAAGCAAAAAAAATCAAAAACAATCCGAAAGATACGATTCAAAGCAAATCTTGGCAATTACAAATAGGCGAAATTGAAGTAAAAAACTCTAATCTCAACTATGACGACAATAACAGCATTGCTCAAACTAAAGGCTTAGACCCCGCCCATATTGGCATCACATCTTTGAGTTTCAAACTCAATAAATTTGTCATTACTCCAAAGCAAATCTCAGGATTATTACAAAATATTACTTTCGTAGAAAACAGCGGTTTGGATATAAAAAACATCCATTCAGATTTTATTTATACTGATAAGACATTGATTTTGAGCAAGTTACTAATCAAAACGCCAAATACTTTACTACAAGATGGCCTGGTGTTGCAATATAATTCGGTGGAAGATTTCAATAAAAACTTAGGTAATGTTGGCATAAAACTCAATCTAAAAAAGAGCCAATTGGCAGTTAAAGATTTATTTATTTTAGTGCCATCGTTAGCTGAAAACCCAACTTTTAAAGGTAAAACTAATGAAATTATCAAGGCAGACGGCGTTATTAGCGGCCGGGTAAATAATCTTGTTGTATCGAAATTGACTGTTGACGGATTTGGAGAAACGCATTTGCAAGTAAAAGGAAGAATCGTGGGTTTGCCAAATACAGATAAAATAGTGCTTGATATGGAGCTAGGGGCTTTGAGGATGACCAAGGCTGATATTCTAGGTATGGCAGGCGATAGTTTGCTTCAGAAAAGTATCGATTTGCCACAATTTGTGAATTTTGAAGGAAAAATAAAAGGCAGTTTGCAAAATCTTATTCTTGATGCTTCGCTTGATTCTGATTTGGGTGCAGCGGCTTTCAAAGGTACTTTAAAAAATATAACCGCTGATAAAAATCAAATTTATGACGGAAGAATTACATTACAGGAATTTGACTTAGGAAAACTCACCAAGCAACCCGAAAATGCAAGTAAACTCACGCTTGATGCAAAAATCGAAGGCACTGGGTTCGATCCAAAAACAATGAATATTACAGTTGATGGTGTTGCTCAAAAAGCATTTATAAAAGGATATGAATATAATAATTTAACTCTAACAGGCACAATAAAAGATAAAATAGCTAATTTCAAAGCGTCGCTTAATGATAAAAATGCCAAAGTAGTGATTAGTACAAAAGTCAATTTGGAAGAAGATTATCCAGCAATCGAAGCAAAAATAAATATTGGCGAACTTGACTTCAATAAACTCAAACTTTATGCTGGAAGTTTAAGTCTGAAAGGTGACATTGAAATGAATATGATTTCGACAAATCCCGAAAATCCACTTGGGAAAATCCTGATAAACAACGCTATTGTGTATAAAGATGGCAAAATAATTCCACTTTATAACATTGATTTGGATATTCGCAATGCCAATAATAGGCGAGATATAAACCTTAAATCACCATTTTTGAATGCCCAAATCGATGGAAAATTTATCTATACTCAACTGCCTGATATTCTACTGACCGAAGTCAATAAATATTTTACTTTGCCCGATATTGCCTATAAACCTATCACAACTACTTACGATGTAAGCATTAATGCAAAGCTCAATAATCATCCAATTATCAAAAGTTTTGTTGCGGGTATTTCGAAGTTGGATACTATCAGTTTCGATGCTCAAATCAATAATCAACGAGATACCACGCTGCAAGCTAATATATTTATTCCGCAAATAGAATACGATACTTCAAGTATAAACAATGCCAGATTTAAGATTTTCGGAGCAAATAATCGTGCTGAATACGAAGGGAATGTTGCCCAAGTTCTATACAGTGATTATCGATTCCATCGCATTTTCATAGGCGGCGAAGTTGAAAAAAATGTTTTGGACTTAAACCTAATTGCTAAAGATTCAATCAATGAAAATCGCTACGGTTTGGCAGTAAATCTGCGTTCGATTAACAAAAAATTGAGATTAAACCTTACTAAAAAAGGCACAATAATTGACTACCAAGCATGGGAGACCGATTCAACGGGGTATCTCGAATGTAGCTCAGCTGGTATTAACGTAAATAATTTACAGCTTCGACAAGACAAACAAAGACTAACAATTAATAGTCAGAATACAGCACCTAATTCACCGCTCAATATTCAGATTGAAAGCCTCAACATCAAACCATTTGTTACACTCGCTACACAAGATTCCACATTGGCAGACGGTACACTCAATGGTTTATTCAAGCTAAGCAATTTTATGAATAAACCCGAATTTACGGGCGATTTATCCATCAATAATTTTATTCTCACTCAAATCCCAATGGGAAATTTGAAAGTAAATGCCGCAAATGAAACATCCGATAGAATTAATGTTTTAGCAAGTATTTTAGGAAATAATAATGATATAAATATTAATGGGAAGTACCTTTTAAAACAAAACAAACCACTTGACTTTATAATTGACATTCATAAAATTGGGGCAAAAACCGTAGAAGCATTTAGTTTAGGACAGCTAAAAAATACTCGTGGAAGTTTGAGTGGATTGCTCAATTTGAAAGGTGAGCCGAGTAAACCACTACTTGATGGAACTATTAAATTTGATACGATTTCGTTTAGTTTGGCTCAGTTGGGGGCAATTTATCGTATTCAAAATCAGTCAATGACTTTCAAAAACAGCGTTATTTCATTCAATAAATTTGTCGTTGCAGATACATTGGGGCAAAACATGAACATCAATGGAAGCCTTTCACTACAAAACATTCCAAACTTTAATTATAAACTTAACATTGATACAAAAAACTTTATGGTGCTAAATGGCAGCCGTAAAGACAATGATTTTTTCTACGGAAAGGGCTTCGTTGATGCCAATCTCAATATTCACGGAATTGGTAAAAAACCTGCAATCGAAGGCAATGTAAAAGTGAAAGAAGGTAGTGATATTACGGTTTTACTCCCCGATCAAGAAATCGACAAAGCCGAAACTGATGGTATCGTTGACTTTATTGATCTGAAAAATCCAGATGCCGAAAATAGTGAAAAAATAGATTCAAGTGAAATAGCAACAAGCTTTGATTTTGTGGAGGAAGTTTCATTAAATGTTGAGGTCGATGATAAATCTAAACTAACAATTGTGGTTGACGAACTCAACGGTGACAATATCAAAGTTAAAGGAAATGCCCAAATCAATACTGGTATTACGCCTAGTGGACAGACATATATATTAGGACTTTATGAACTTACTTCGGGTAGCTATGACTTATCGTTTCAGTTTTTAAAGAAAGAGTTTATCATCAAAAAGGGCAGCACACTTCTCTGGACTGGAGACCCCATGCAAGCACAAGTGGATATTACTGCGGTTTATAAAATAGAAGCTGAAGTGCCAAAGGCTGTTGCGACTGATAAGCTAACTAGTAAAACGAAAGTTCCACTTGAAGTACAACTAAAAATGAGTGGCAATTTATCAAGTCCAGTGATTGACTTTAAGGTAGTGGTTGCCGAAGACGCTCCTAATGACTTGGCCAACGAAATAGAAAAAGATGGCTATCTGAAAACCCTTGAACAAAATTCCATTGAGATGAATAAGCAGGTTTTCGCTTTATTGATATTGAATAAATTCTTGGGCGAACAGTCAAGCAACTTTTTCTCTGGCATAAACCCCGAAGCAATTGCACGCCAAAGCGTTAGTAAATTACTCTCCGACCAACTCAATTTATTGGCTGGGGATTTGATTAAAGGCATCAAACTTGATTTCAACCTCAACTCAACTTCGATGATGAGTACCGAAGCAGTAAACAAAGCACGCACTGACTTAAACGTAGGTTTGAGTAAAGCTTTCTTGAATGATCGTTTGAAAATTGCTGTTGGCCGTAATTTCCAACTTGAAAATACTGCATCTGCAGCAACTTCTACTGAAATCGTAGATAACATTTCGCTTAATTATAGCCTCAGTAAAGATGAACGTTATTTGTTTAGTGCTTATCGCAAAAACCAGTATCAAGCCATTCTTGACGGCTTTGTTGTAGAAACGGGGGTAGCATTTACACTTACACTCGACTACGAAACATTTAAGAAATTATTTGAAAAGAAAAAATGAGAAAAGCACCTCCGAGTCATTCATTAAAGTATTATAATACTTTCTCCTCTTCGATTATTCATTGTTTGGGAATGGGTATGGTATTGCTTTTTCTTATCTCATGTTCAATAAATAAATATATCCCTCAAGGTGAAAGTTTATATATTGGTGCTAAAATAAAAACAAATACAGATTCGATTTTAAATAAAAAACAAAAAAAAGCCATTCACGAACAACTAAAAACCATTATTAGGCCACTACCTAATAGTACAATTTTTGGGTTTCCGTATAAAGTTTGGTTCTATTACGTTTTAGGCGAACCCAAGAAAGAAAAAGGTGTGAGAAGCTGGTTTAGAAAGAAATTTGGTGAAACTCCCATTCTGGCAAGCAAAAGAGCGGTAAGTATAAACACCGATATTATCAGTAATTATTTGAATAATGAAGGCTATTTTCGATCGACGGCTTCGGGAGAGTTAATTATTAAAGGCAAAAAAGCCGAAGCGTTTTATGTAACAAACCTGCGGCCTCGCTATACGATTGGAAAGGTAGAATTCGTAAAAAAAGATAGTATGGCCTTCTCAAAAAGCTTATATCAAACCAAAAATAATTCAATGCTGAAAGAAGATGAACCTTACCGATTTGCCAATATAAAACTTGAGCGTGAGCGTATCGACAAAGCACTGAAAATCAATGGTTATTACTATTTTCGTCCTGATTTTTTGATAATAAAAGCCGATACAAATCAAAGCAGTCTTAAAGTAAACCTTTTTCTCGAACTCAAACCTAATATTACTCAAACATCGCTCAAGCAATATACTATCAAAGATGTTTTGGTTTATGTCGATACGCCGGATAGTACATCACTAAAAGGTGTTCAAATAAGGCGAGGTTTAAATATTTTTGACCCAAAACGCACATTTCAGCCAAAGGTTTTCAACGATGCCATAGGTTTCCGTAAAGGCAGACTTTATAATAGCCAAACTCACAATGCTTCACTTTCGAGATTGATAAATTTACGCAATTTCAAGTTTGTCAAGAATCGTTTCGAGATGGTAAATCGCTCTGACTCATCACAGATTAATGTCATTTATGATTTGACTTCGCTTAAAAATAAATCCCTTCAAGCTGAACTAAATGCACTCACACGCTCCAATAACCTTGCGGGTACACAATTGGGAGCCAGTTGGATAAATAGAAATATTTTTAAAGGAGCCGAAATTCTAAAGATTGGTTTTAATACAGGTTTTGACTTTCAATTAACTAATAAAAAGCTTAATAATGCCCCAAATCAATATTATCGCTTGGCTGGGGATGCAGACCTTATATTTCCAAGATTTTTATTGCCTTTTTATAGAATTAGAGCAGAAAGAAATCAAGATTTACCAAAAACAAATATCAATGTAGGTTACGAGCGTTTAGTACAAAAAGGTGTAGATTTCAATAATGATAGTAGCACCTACCGCTATAATCAATACACTATTACCTCGCTGCGGAGCTCATTGAGTTATAGTTTGAGAAAAAACTCGGCCGTTGAATATAATTTTACTCCACTTTCCATTAATCTAATTAAACCTAAAAATATAAGTGAAGAGTTTCAATTGCTAATAGATAGAAGTATCAATTCAGGAAATGTCCCAGATTTAGTTAGATATTTAAAAATTTTAGAAACTAGATTAATTTTGGGTGGTCAATATAATATCGTTTATACACCAATACAATCTCCCAAAAGTAGGCATTATTTTTATCTAAATGCAGGAGTTGATATTGCCGGAAATATTGCAGGTTTACTTGTAAAAAAACAAGCTGAAGTGTCAAAACAAATCGCAAAGACGGTTTTTGAGCAGTATGCCCGCTTCGATTTAGAGACTCGTTATTATGTAGACCTTACACAAAGCATCCGACTGGCAAATCGGGCAATTTTAGGTTACGGCTTACCCTACGGAAATTCTAAGAATTTGCCAAATCAGGTAAAGCAGTATTTTGTTGGTGGTAGCAATAGTGTTAGGGCATTTAGGGCAAGGTCTATTGGCCCTGGTAATTATAATATCATTGGCGATAGCACCTCAATTTTCACGACTGCCTATGGCGATGTAAAATTCGAACTCAATAGTGAGCTCCGAATAAAAGTATCTCAAATCATTAATTTAGCTACTTTTGTTGACGCTGGAAATATTTGGTTGACAAAACACAACGAAGACTCTGGTTTTCCGAAAAGCAGCACTTTTGATAAATATTTCTACAAACAATTGGCCGTTGGGGGCGGTCTTGGTTTACGCCTTGACTTTACTTATGTAAAACTTCGACTTGACCTTGCCACTCCTTTCTGCAAGCCGTGGCTGCCCGAAGGCGAGCGTTGGGTAATGAAAGACATTAAACCCAATGAGAAAGCATGGAGAAAACAGAATTTGATTCTGAATATTGCAGTCGATTATCCGTTTTAATTACCAAAAAACAAAATAGGAAAATGTCGTTTGGAGCGAATGTCACCCCAACGAAACCTTCCTTAAAAGTCATTCTAAAAGAAATTATTCAGCGTCTTTCCAACGATATTCTACTTTGTCATCCATAAATTCTTCCAAGGCTACTGAAGTTGGCTTTGGTTGACGCTCATAGAATCTTGATATTTCGATTTGCTCACGATTCTCGAAAATTTCTTCTAAATTATCAATATTAGAGGCGAACTCACCCAATTTCTGAGTTAATTCTTCTTTAGTTTTTACAGCCACTTGTCTGGCACGTTGCGACGCAATATATACAGACTCATAAACATTGCCTGTTTTAGCGGCTAATTTATCGACGTCTCTTGCAATGATTGAAGGATTTATTGCCATATTTTTAGGTTGTCCCTTACTTTCAAAGGAACTTTATTTTTAATTTACTTATAGTCTATATTTACAAAACACTTATTTTTCAATTCAGCTTTTTCCAGCTTTTTCTTCTTTTTTAGTTGTGGCTTCATCTTTCTCTTTTGCAACTCTTGCGGCTTCTTTGGCTTTTAATTCTTTAACTTCCTGCTCAAATTTAACGGCTTTCTCTAAACCTTTACCAGCACCTTCATATACTTTTTCGGCTTGCTTTATATATTTACTTTTTGGAAATTTATCAATAAAATCTTCATAAAACTTCAAGGCATCAGAAAAGCGTTCTTTTTGTTTTATTTCAAAACTTACCGAAGCCAAATCATATTGAGATTGCACTTTCAAGTATGATAATTCTTCAATATACTCCGAATCCGGAAAATCTTTCTGAAAATTATCAATCGCTACAACTGCCGCCTTAAAATTTGCAATGGTTACACCACTGGTTTGGTAATAAAGTTTAGCCTTTTCATAAGACTTTTCTTCCAAACGATGTCTCAAATCTTTCAAGTTTTGATTACAGCCTTCTGAGTACTTGCTATCAGAAAACGAGTTTATAAATGTCTGTAAAGCATCAATTGCTGTTAGTGTACTTGTCTGGTCGAGATTAAAATTAGGTGAGTCTTTGTACATCGAATTGGCGTACATATAAAATGCTTCTTCTGCCATTGGACTATTGGCATAGGTTGCATAAAAGCTCTTAAACAAATAAGCACTCATGCTGTATTGTTTTTGTTGAAACTGAGCATAAGCATTATAAAACTGTGCGTTTTCGGCGAGAGAATCACCTTTCAACAGTGGAATGATTTCTTCAAAAAGTATGCCTGATTTGTAGTAGTCACCCTTTTTATAATAATCATTGGCAGCTTTATATTTTTCTTCGGTAGTACCTTTCTTTTGAAGTTTCATAAACTTGCTTGAGCAAGCCGAAAATAACAAAATACTAATAAGCAACAGGGCGATATGAGGTCTTTTTAAAAACATAGTTGCAAAGATAATAAAAATGCTACGCTTTTATAACGAATTTTGTAGCTTAATTATTTCTGATGTTTAAAATAATAGTGTATTTTAGTGAGTTGATACGCAAATTAGGTATGAGTTAAACTATTTTATTAGGCTCTTTCTACCGAAACATGCATATTTTTGAGAAAAATATTGCCAAATTGTGTAGCAAAAGCTACATCGCTCGCATCACGCCCGTATGCCATCACTACTCGATTACCTTTGGGTTCTACCTGTGTGGCATCAAAAGTGAACCATTGATTTTGGAGATAAACCTCAAACCATGCGTGCAAATCCATCGGTTCAAGATCATATAAATAACCTACCACCATGCGAGCTGGAATATTTACAGCTCGGCATAATGAGATGCAAAGGTGAGAAAAATCCCGACAAACACCAATACGACTAAGATTAATATCACATGCCGAAGATGATGAAGAGCTATAACCGTATTCGTAAACCACATTACTCCTTACCCACTGGCATATTGCATTAACTTTCTCATAGCCCGTTTGAAAATTTCGGATAATTTCACCAGCCATAAATAAAAACTTATCAGACTCACAATATCTGCTTGGTAACAAATAAATAAGAGCAAAATCGGGTAATCCCTCAATAGATAAAGTTCTTGCTGCAAAATTTACATCTATTTTATCGGAGGTTTCGACGAGTGCCGAGGATAGAATTCTAAAATTCCCAATCGGACTAATTAAACGCTGGCAAAGATTGCCATAAATATCATTATATTCTGAAAATGTTGTAATTGGTGTTAGAGAAAAATCTTCGCATAAAATTTGTTGTGCAGCCCCACTTTGCGGGCGAAGCATCAAAATCAAAGGAGCATTTTCGGGGCATTCGTAAACAATCTGGCAAGTTACTCTTAACTTCATTGTTTGGCTTTTTTTTAATAAAGGTAATAGAATTAATTTGAAGTATAAATCCTTTTGGCTTTTACCTCGAAAATTCATTTGAAATACACATTGTAATGCTTTCTTTAATTTAGCTTTATAATTTTAGTGTTGTTTAAAATTTAAGAAATAATTCCGTTTAAGATCTTTTTTTTTAAATCTGTAAAGGATTCATAGTTTTATTTTAAGCTACTTTTAATACCATTTGATTGCTTCTTGTATAAAGACCTGTTATATTTGCTTTAGGCTTTTCTATAAAACTTAAGTTAAACTGCGAAAAATATTATTTTTTTTCGATTACGTTTATACCTAATCATGACCAAAACTTGGCAACTATAACTTTCCTAAAAACTAAAATGTTTTACATAAAAAGCTATGCTTTTTATGTAACTCCATTTATAAAAAAAATCTTTCTGCTAATTATTTCGACTATCATCTCGATAAATTGTTTTGCTCAAAATCAATGGACTTGGATGGCGGGATATTTGGTTAGTGACGCAGTTTATATTGACCCTCGTCCTTCCCCCTCCCCACTGAGTGTTCGAGGCACTCCATGGACTTTGAGCAGTACTATTAAACCTTCAGTTAGAGAACATCCTGCAGGAGGATTAGCCAATAACAATGAAATTTATGTCTATGGTGGTGCTTCTTTGGAGTCTTATTTCTCATCGGATTTTTGGGTTTACGATATTTCTCAACAAAAATGGGCTTTTATTTCTGATTTAGGTTGGAAAATTATTGTTGGTATTATTGGACAAGAAAGCCCAACGGCTCACCCAGGAGGAAGAAACAGAATGGCTTCTGCAGTTGATAATGATGGCAATATTTGGATGTTTGGTGGTCTTTATAATGATAAAAATACTTATGAAAGATTTACCAAGTCAGACTTGTGGATGTATAATACTAAAACAAGAAAATTTACTTACTATGATGATTATGCGGGTTCGCAGACAAAACCAAGAGAAAGATACAGAGCCAGAGCTTGGTTCGATGATGCAAATAATATGTGGTTGTATGGTGGTGCGGTAGACACTCCAAATGGTTCTCTTTCTTATAATGATTTGTGGATGTTTAATACAACCAGTAAAAGTTGGACATTTATAAGTGGCAATAAAAACCAACCTTACTGTAAAAACTGCACCAATGGCTCATATCCATCTATTGCTGGTACTGGTGGCACCCAATATTTCCCACGTGCGAGGTCCGACTTTGGTTATTGGAAGGATACTTTAGGTAATATCTGGATTTATGGTGGATATGCTGAATCTCATGGCTGGGATGACTATGGAGACCTTTGGAAGTTTAACCCTATAACCAAAGCATGGACTTTAATTTCGGGTAATGATACATTAAATCCACCAAAAACTACCACTAATCCAGGCTCAAGAAATGCTCCTTATTGTTGGGTAGGAAATGATAATAAATTATACATGACAGGAGGCCTTAGACAATACTTGTATTTTTTGAGGGATACATGGCGAATAAACCCTGCAAATGGTGTTTGGGAAGCCGTCAATATTGATAATTCATTGATTAATCAAGTACCTGTTTCGTCGGGACTAAAAATAGAAAACTCCTTTAATATCCCTGGTGCTTCTGTAAATACACTTAACCATCTCACAACTGGTTCGCACACCTATATGTTTAGCGGCTACGGTATGGGATCAAATAATGTATTAGGGTTTACGGGTGCAATGTGGAGGTACTCACTTGATGGGTTTAATAGTAATTTACTGCCAATTGCCAACGCTGATTCACTCGCTTTTCCATTCGGAGATTCGGTTGCTTGTAACATCAAAATCAATGATTTACCCAAAACATTCTACAATAATGCAACATTTGATATTGATATAAATCTTGCAGGAATACAAAAAAAGCTTACCACTACCAAAGGCATTTTTTCGATTGATAGTACTGGCTTGGTCTGGTTTAAACCAGTAGCTAATTTTGTGGGGACGGATTCGATGAGTTATACTTACCAAAACTCAGCTAAATATGTTTCAAATACAGCACAACTCAAAATAACTATTTTTAAATGTGGGTCAAAGGTATTGAATCTTACCTCTCCTGCAAACGACCTTTCTAATGGCTCATATCAATATTTCAATAATGAGGTTGTTAAATTAAACAATAAAATAAATCCTTCTGGTAATAATAAGGTTTCCGTTCAAGTAAATTCAGCTAATTCTATAGTAATGCTTCCCGGGCTTTCTATTAAGCCAAATAGTGGTTCAAAATTTGAAGCCAACATAAATAGCTGCAAATAAAATACAAAAAAATGAAAAAATATTTTTATTCTTGCTTAGTCGCTGGTGTATTTGTGGTAGCGTGTAGTTCTCGCTCAATAGAAATTGACCCCAACATTATCCATATAAATGATAGCAATTTGGAGAAAGCCTTAATTGCTCAAAAAATTGACTCAGATAGCACAATCAATGGCCAAATCAAAAGGTCAGATGCTGAAAATGTTAAAGTTTTGAGCATACCAAATCTACAAATCAAATCATTGAGTGGTATTGAAGGTTTTAAATCACTTATTTATTTAGATTGTTCGTTGAATCAAATAACAAATCTTGAACTAAGCCAAAATAGCTTATTAGAGTCGCTCGATTGCTCTTCAAACATTCTTACCAAAATAGATTTGAGCCGAAATCTTAATTTAGCGGCATTAAATTGTGTCAATAATCAATTGAAAGAATTAACGATTCTGAGCAAACAATTATACGCCCTTAATGCCAGTAACAATTTACTCGTGACGGTAACGATTGATTCTTCAACACAGCTTTCGCTTCTCTACATATCAAACAACCAACTTAAAAATCTTAATTTAGTTAATAATTTAGCACTCCTGGAGCTCAGATGTAATAGTAATAAACTGGCTACTATTGATTTAAGTAAAAACGTAAAACTCCGTTACTTAGATGTTTCAAATAACACGCTTCTTACACTTGATTTATGTAATAATATAGAAATATTGAAACTCATTTGTGTGTCAAATAATATAGCTAAAATTACGATTCCTCAGAAAATTCAGCCGATTTTTGCAAATAATAATGTTTTGATTGATGGGAAGACATCTTATTCAACTTGTGATTAAAGTTTAATCTTATATAAACTTAAAATGGCATTAGAATTGCAGTAATTAACAATTATATAACGTTAAATTATTGATAATTACTTGAATTTCATTCCATTTATGACTTATTTCGTAAAAAAACATTCTGTTTTCGAGCGATGGAAGAAAATATTAAAAATACCCATAATGAAAAAGGCTCGAAAGGTAGCCTTTTTTCTTTTCTAAACGGATTAGCATTAAGCACAAAATCAAGCGAATCTGGTATTACCGAAGATTCTAAAATCAACCGTTATGCTGATAGTATTGAACAATCAAATTATCTAAGTCGTGATTTGAGTTGGCTAAAATTCAATGAACGAGTGCTTGACCAAACTCGTCAAAAAGAACTTAATTTATTTGAGAGATTAAAGTTTTTGGCCATTACTGCCTCAAACCTTGACGAGTTCTTCACAGTTCGCTTGGGTAGTCTTTATAATTATCTTGATTTCAACAAAGAACGTATTGACTATTCGGGCTTGCGTGAAATTCCTTTCCGAAAAGCCCTAATGCTTTCAGTAAAGCAGTTTTGCCAAGAGCAAGACCGTATCTTCAAAGAAGAACTCACTCCACTTTTCTTAGAATACAAGTTCAGAATTATAAAAATCAACGAACTTTCACAGACAGAGTTAGAAGAAACCATTGCGTATTTCGATAATACTATTTATCCAATGCTTACGCCGATGTTGTTCGACCATACGCATGCTTTCCCAGTATTGATTGCTAAAACACTTATTTTTGGAGTTGTTACTGATGCAAACCGCTCAACACTTTTTCCTGATGATAGCGAAAACAAAAAACTTTCGTTTGTACAGATACCCGGCAATCTTCCAAGATTTTTTACTGTCGAGCGAGCAGAAGAAACTTTATTTTTACCCATCGAAGAAATTGTACGACATGAGATTAAAAAACTTTATCGAAACATTGAAATTCAATCAGTCAATCTTTTCCGTATAGTTAGAAATGGAGATTTTACGCTAGAAGAATCAGATGATATCGAAGCCGATTTTGTAGATGAAATCAAACAGAAGATTAAAAGTCGTCGTTTAGGTCGGGTTGTTCACATGGAAATTGAGCCAAATCCTAACGAATGGATGCTCACAATGCTACAAAAACGCTTTGAGATTGACAAATACAACATATTTTTTGATGAATACCTCATTGATTATACATGTTTGTGGCAACTCATACGTCATCCCGAATTTCAGGAAGACATCAAGCCAGTTCATCCGCCGATTACTCATCCAAGATTGAGGGATAAGAACGCTGACATTTTTGAGATAATCCGTGAGAAAGATTTATTATTGCACCACCCTTACAACAATTTTGAACCAGTTTTACAACTCATCGAAAAGGCTGCTGAGGACCCCGACGTATTAGCGATTAAACTAACTATTTATCGTTTGGCCAAGAAATCTCGCGTGACACAAGCTCTATTGAAAGCCGCCGAAAATGGTAAACATGTTTCGGTTTTGTTTGAAATAAAAGCCCGGTTCGACGAAGAAAATAATATTCGTGAAGCTGACCGACTTCAGCGTGCGGGTTGCTTCGTAATTTATGGTATTGGTTGGTATAAAACCCATACCAAACTTATGCTAATTGTGAGAAAAGAAGGCAATAAAGTGACTCAATATGCTCATTTAGCCAGCGGAAATTATAATGAGGATACAGCAAGACTTTATACAGACATTGGCTTACTGACGAGCAATACAACTTATACAAAGGATATTTCAGAATTTTTCAATGTAATTACTGGACATTCGCAACCTGCCAACTACAATAATTTGATTACTTCGCCTCGTGATATGCGTAATAAGCTCATTGAAATGATACGCAATGAGTCTAATAATGCACAAAACAACTTACCGAGTGGAATCTGTATCAAACTCAATTCACTTGAAGACCAATACGTGATTGATGAATTGTATAAGGCTTCGCAAGCGGGCGTGAAAATAAAGTTGATTGTTCGAGGAATTTGCTGTTTACGCCCTGGCCGTAAAGATTTGAGCGAAAATATCACGGTTCGTTCGGTTGTTGGTCTCTTCCTTGAACACGCTCGAATTTTCTATTTTCATAATAATTATCAACCTCGTTTATATGGAGGAAGTGCCGATATTATGGTAAGAAGTTTTGATAAACGTATCGAATCGCTGTTTGAGATTGTTGATGAGGATATTAAACACCAAGTAATACATATTCTTGACTATAATCTTCGAGATAATGTAAATGCTTATGAACTCCAAGAAGATGGATCTTATAAAAGAGTTGTTTGTTCACTTTCATCCGAAGAGCCAGTATTTGATATTCACCAGCGTTTCTTTGAGCTTACTGAACTACAATATGAGCCCATTTCATTATTTGATATCGAAGTAGATGTTAATAAAGAATTAGCTGAAGTTGTGAAAGTTTGATTTTACTTCAAAATTACATTAAAAAAGTTTGGTTTTAAAATCCAACCTTTTTTAATGTATAATCAATTTGGTACCTATCAAAATTTCTTGGTAAGGAGGCATTTCATCGGAAGGGTTTTCGATAATATTTATCAATAGTTCGGTAGCCTTTTTGCCCATATTGTAGGCAAATTGCTCAACTGATGCCAGTGGAGGATTATCCAAATATAAAGTCATCGGTAAATTGGCAAAGCTAACAAATAATATATCTTTGTTTGGAACAATCCCTTTTTGTTTACAAAATTGCATAGCATAAAGTGCCAAATAATCATTAAAAGTCAGAATAGCTTCGGGTGGCTCAATTAAAGCCAAAAGTTCTTTCATTTTTATGATTGTATCGTCTTTTGATAAATCGGTTGATTTGATATAATTCGGCGAAGTTTCAAGATTAAACTTCTTGATAGCACTCAGATAACCGTTTAGACGTTCATCACTAACCTCTAAGTTAGAGGGCCCATTTATCAAGGCAATACGCCTAACGCCTTTATTTATCAAAAACTTGATGGCCTCAAAAGCTCCTTCAGATATACTGCAACGCACTTTGTTAGCTCCAAGATTGCGGGGAACACGGTCAAAAAAAACTAATGGAGTTCCGAAATTCTCAACTTCCTTAAAATGGCTATAATTATTAGTTTCGGCAGCTACTGATGCAACAACACCATCTACCCTACTGGTCAGAAATGACTTTAAAGCTTTTTCTTCACGCTCAAATTTATCGCGTGATTGGCTCATAACAACATTGTATCCTTTCTCCAAAGCCACATCTTCAATACCCGAAATAGCCATTGAAAAAAACTCTTCTTGCAAATAAGGCAGTAAAACACCGATTGTGTATGTGCGATTTTTTTTCAGAAAAATAGCCGCTGGATTTGGTACATAATGCATTAATTTTGCCAACTCCCAAACCCTTTCTCTGGTGCGTAAACCAATACGAGTATTGTTTTGTAACGCACGCGAAACTGTTGAAATGGATACGCCTAATTTTTGAGCAATTTCTTTAATGGTAACTTGGTGTCTTTGCATAAAGCAAGTCGTTATAAATTAAAACAAATATATACAAAGAAGTTTTTATTCTTCAATTACCAGTATTAAATAAAAACAAAGCTGGAAAGAATATCGGTGACTTTACTTAATGTTCATCATCAAATTTAAGAAATACTTCTTTTTTATATTAACTCTGCTTTTAAACTGCTAAATAACTTTCCATCACATCAATGTCGAAGTGATTTTCTTTTCAGATAGTCCGCAGCGACGGTAATAAAAGGTTGATATTTATACTTTTGATGATGTCTACAACTACATTTGAAAGAAAAACATTGAAATTCGTTAATGATGGATTCAATAACCGAAATATATTGACTTGATGACGAGAAACTATCTCAGTCTTTAAACCTTATAATGATTTATTATGTATATTATTAAAATCAGGATAGATACTTTCGAAAATATTAGGTGCTTCGCTCATTCTTAAACCAAAATCTTTATTTCATTTTTAACCTTCAACAAATTTATAAATTTTGCCCATGGACTTTGATTTTTACAAATTAAATCCCTTGAGGTAGAAATGATATAGTTTAGTATTCGTTTTTGGATTAAATACTTTTAAGGTAAAGGCTTCTTACTCGAATATTATGAATGAAAGCTAAGTTAAGTTGATTTTCCAAGTCATAAATTTTTGAGTCTTTTGTATTGTATTAACAAAAATGTATCGTTTTTTTATCATTTCAACTACTTTTTTATCTTTTTACTCAAAATGAATAGTTACATTATATGGAAATAATATAAGATTTTATCTGAATATTTAAATTTTGTGCAATCGATTGCAAAACAAAAAAACAAGTCTAACTCTTTGTTTTTCTAAATAAAAGTAGAAATTTCTATGATTACCTCATGAACATTACTTCATTGATTAAGTTATTATTAAAAATATAAATTAATTTTAACCTGAATTTAATTTAAATAACGTTTCTATCAACTAAGCTGCGACCCATTCTCCAACAGGGATTCAACTAAATTAAGATATGATTCAATGTTACTTCTAAAAGGAATTGAGTGCTTCAATCCCTCTAAAGA
>Ga0247833_1001983_pt1 | contig 31396 bp, 22 predicted proteins | sample LaCruzMarch2015__7_FD_187117 | JGI IMG/M metagenome (GOLD analysis project Ga0247833, IMG submission 187117) | Freshwater microbial communities from meromictic Lake La Cruz, Castile-La Mancha, Spain - LaCruzMarch2015_8m | ecosystem: Environmental > Aquatic > Freshwater > Lake | place: Spain... | reverse complement strand
ATTAATAATAAGCGATCATGCCTGCATAGAAATTTTATGAAATTCTCAACGTTTTAAAATGGATAAGAAAATGATGCAAGACAGTAGGGATGAATGCTTGAAAGAGTTTTGGGCATTGGAAAAACAAGCAGAAGACTTGTTAATAGGGATAAAGGCACTGTAATGGAGGCTTATGATTTAAAGGATTCTGGGATTGATTACTTAGGTAAAATCCCAATAAGCTGGCAGGTTAAAAGAATCAAGGATTTCGGAAAAATAATAGGCGGATTCGCCTTTAAAAGTTCTGATTTTCGTCAGGAAGGCGCATTAACACTAAAAATATCTAACGTATCTCATTTGTCATTAAAGTGGGATGATATTTCTTACCTTCCAGAAAATTATGAAATAATTTATTCCGAATATGTCGCACCACCTAATTCATTAATTTTCGCTCTTACAAGACCAATAATTAAAGCTGGAATTAAGACAGTAAAATTACTAGAAAATGAGTCATTTTTAATCAATCAACGGGTTGGATTTTTTAAACCAAGCAATAAAGTTAATAATAGTTTTTTAATATATGTAACTCAATCAAGTGGTTTCGTAGCTATTTTTGAAAATAAGATTACATCATCAACAATTCAGCCAAATATATCTACTGAAAAAATAGAATCTATTAAGTTTTTTTGCCCTCCAATCTCAGAACAAAATGCCATTGCCGATTATTTAGACAAAGCCTGCCAAAACATTGATAAAACCATCGCCCTAAAACAGCAACAACTAGACAAATTAGAAGCCTATCGAAAATCACTGATTCATGAGGCGGTTACAAAAGGCTTGGATAAATCTGTACCGATGAAAGATTCTGGGGTTGATTGGTTAGGTAAAATTCCTGAGCATTGGAGCGTGAAGCGAATCAAGGATATAGTTGATTTAAAAAGTGGAAATAGCATTACTTCATTTCAAATACAAAGTGAAGGTCTTTATCCTGTTTATGGAGGAAATGGGTTGAGAGGATATACAGACTCTTATACCCATAGCGGTTACAAAATCCTTATTGGTCGGCAAGGTGATTTATGTGGAAATATAAATTATGTAAAAGGCGAGTTTTTTGCCACTGAACATGCTGTAGCTTGCAATCCATATTTTGATTTAAATGTTTTTTGGCTAGGTGAGCTACTACGCTCAATGAATTTAAATCAATATTCAAATGCAGCGGCTCAAGCTGGGCTATCAGTAAGTAAAATTAAAAATCTTAAAATCCCAGTTCCAACAAAGGAAGAACAAAAAGCCATTGCCGATTATTTAGACAAAGCCTGCGCCAATATCGACAAAACCAAAGAAACCATAGCCAAGCAAATCAAAACACTAACCCAATACCGCCAATCCCTAATCCATGAATGCGTCACAGGTAAAAAACGTGTTTATCAAGGTACAAACTAATAACCAAGCTATTAAATAGGAGATTGTAATGCAACTTATTACAGAACAAGAATGGCAAGCCTTACCTGAATCGGCACAACAAAACGTCTATGATTTCTTTTTATTTATCAAACAACGTTACACAAAGCCAATAGAACAAGCTAAAAAATCAAGAACGTTTGGACAGCACCGAGGCTTAATAGAAGCGAGCGAAGATTTTGATGAACCATTGCCTGATAATTTTTGGTTAGGCGATGAATAATGAAGGTCTTATTAGATACCCATACCTTTATATGGCTGGATACTGCGCCAGAAAAATTGAGTAAATCAGCACTTGAGTACTGCGAAAATGAAAACAATTCCCTGTATTTAAGTGTTGCCAGTGTTTGGGAAATGCAAATAAAAAATCAGTTAGGTAAACTGAATTTTAAAATTCCTATTGCTGAAATGATACACATACAACAGCAGGATAATGATTTAAAAATTCTGGATATTAATTTACCGCATATTTACCAACTGAAAGTATTACCGCTACATCATAATGACCCGTTTGACAGGCTTTTATTAAGCCAATCCGCCATTGAAAATATGCCGATTATCAGTGCTGATGAAAAATTCAAATATTATGATCATGCTTGGATTATCTGGTAAAGATTATGCCGAGTAATAAAGAAACCTTATTTCAAGCGCATATCTGCCAGTTTTTAGCAACGGTACACGGCTATAACCCCCTAGATAAGGCGTTATTACCTAACCAGACAGATCATATTATTGAGCCGTTATTACTGGCATTTATTAAAAACACCCAAGCGGATAAGTTTGCGGAGCTGGCGCGTGATTATGGTTCGGATGCTGAACAAGAAATTATCAAAGCCCTTAAAGCGGCCTTAAAGCAGCATTCCTTATGTCTGATTATGCGTAATAAGCTGGATGTGAAGGGCGTAAGTTTTGAGCTATATAAACCCAAGCCACGTTCCAAAACCAGTGCCACCGCTGAACAGGATTATCAACACAATCAGTTTCATTTTAAAAAAGAGTATGGGTACAACAACCTTACTCAAGAGCGCATTGATGTAGTGATTTGGTTAAATGGCTTGCCGATTATCGTTATTGAATTAAAACACGAAGATGAGGGGCAAAATGTTGATGATGCCATCTATGATAGTTTTTTAAACCGCGATTTTTCCAATCTACTGTATAGCCTGCCTTTTTTGTACGTTGCGGCAAGTAATCTGGAAGTAAAAATAGCCACTAATCCGCGCTCAGATAAGCAGTTTCGCTGGTTTAATGCCCAATTGTTGAATAAAGCAGAAACCGAAAACGAATACCCCGTAGAACATTTATACCGCTATGCCTTATCAAAAGAGAGCATTGTTAAGTATTTGGAACATTTTTTAGTTTTTGTTCCCGCCGTTGAAAAAATTGATAAAGACGGCGTTTTGCATTCAAAGCCGTCCTTTACTGTTTCCCCCCGTTACCATCAATTACGCGCCAGCCTGAAACTTGCCAACGCGGTTAAAGAACAATTTAATCAGCATCAGCAATTAGGGCTTAAATATTTAATCAATCATTCAGCGGGTTCGGGCAAAACCCTTACTATTGCGTGGATGGCAGATCAACTGGACAGCTTGTACGACGATAAGAATCAAAAGGTGTTTGATAATATTGTCATCCTCACCGACCGTAAAAGCCTTGATAAAAATATCAAAGACGATTTAGCCAACTTTGTACATTTAAAAGACAAAGTGAATCTGGCTAAACAATCAAAAGACCTTGCCAAGCATTTAGAAAATAACCGCGATATTATTGTTTCTACCATTCAGAAATTTGGTTATATCCAAGATAAGCTCACGTCGGATGAGCAGCTTAAAAGCCGAAAAATTGCCTTTTTAATTGATGAGGCGCATCGTTCCCAAGAGGGAAAAATGGCACTCAAAATGCGTACCTTCTTTACCGAGGATGGGCAAAAGTACGAGCAGGAAGAGGACGAGGCAAGTAATGATGAAGATATTGCCGATAAGCTGAAAAACTTGGATATTAGTAATCAGGTGTTAGTGGCTTTTACTGCCACTACCACGCCTAAAACCGTCAATTATTTTGGTAAGCCGTTTGATATTTACAGCGAAGAAGAAGCGATTACTGAGGGTTATATTTTAGATGTCGCACAAAACATTATTTCTTATCAGACGCTTTATCATTTAAGACTCAAACAAGCGATACAAGACAATGAATTTCATGCGGGAGTTCTGGCACAAGCTCTTAAAGTATTGGCATTTAATGATGAAGCCTTAATTCAATATAAATCAGAAGTTATTGTTAAGCTGTTTATAGAGCAAGTTGCCGATACCCTTAAAGGTAAAGGAAAAGCGATGGTGGTGGCTTCATCCCGCCCTGCGGGGCTTAAGTTTTACAACACCATTAAGTTAATCTTAGAGGAAAAGGGTTTGCCTTATAAAGTGCTATTTGCCTTTAGTGATTATAACGATCCTGAAACTAATGAATCTATTGAAGAGGTTAAGGTTAACCAGTTAGGCAGAACGCTTATTGAAGATAAATTTGATACCGATGAATACCGAATCTTAGTAGTGGCGAATAAGTTTCAAACGGGGTTTAACCAGCCCTTATTATCCGCGATGTTTTTAGATAAGGCGATTAAAGGGATTAATGCCGTGCAAACGGTATCGCGCTTAAATAGAAAGCATGTAGATAAAGAACAAGATGATATTTTGGTGGTAGATTTTACCAACAGCACTAAAAACATCTTTAAAGCCTTTAATCAGCACCGTAAAGGCTCACCCTATGAAGAGAAAGAACCGGATAAATCGGCACTGGATGAGGTTTATCAAGCAGCTATAGACACCGAGGTATTTAGTCCCGCCGATATTAACGGATATGTGCAAGCCTACGGTGCAGCAGAAGCGGCGGCAAAAAATAGGGAATCCGAGCTAGATGCCTTGTTGAGTAATATTAATCAGGATTTTAAAGCGCGGTTTTCATCCTTTTACCCAGACGCGGACGACCGCAAGACTTATATTGCTTTACTGAATCGCTACATCAAACTTTATTACTTTATCGCCCAATTCTTTGAGCTTGAAGCGCATTTACATGAATTTATCGTTTTTGCCGAGGTTATGGCGAGTTGCCTTGTTAAAAAAGGTAAAACTTCCGAGCTAAAATTACTGCTCAAGCATATTGAAGTGAGTAAAGGCGCGGTAACGTATATTGGCAAGTCAGAAAATGATAAAAAGCCAACCAAAAAGCCAACAAATGGTGGCGGTAGCCGTGGTGGTAATGGCATCCCTAAAACCACCATAGAAAAAGCAATAGAAGAAATTGAGCAGAAATTTAAAATCACCAAGGAAGAAGCTATTTTTATCCGCGAAATCTGTCAAGAAGTGTCAGAAATAGAAGAAATCAAGACCAAGGTAAGTGACAATAAAGACAATATCTTATTTTTACGAAGCTATGAGCCAACGGTACAGGGTCAAGTAACCAATGGCTATATTGAGCGCGCATTATGGCATCAGCTAGACGATCCTATTTATAACGAGCAAGGCGGGATTTTTTCAATTATGAGTAAGACGGTTATTGATAATATCCGATTTAGTAAAGCAGCTTAGTGAAAGCTGGGGCAGGCGATTTTTAGGCACATGGTTTCAGAAGGTAATAAGAAAGGTTTGACCCCAATTTTCCACCCCCTTATCATGAGTTCAATTCCAGACTTAGGAATTGAATTAATTTATGAAAAATCGGGTAATTTTCTTGTTGAGTTGCCTAAATTGTTTTTATGGAAAACAAGCCTTAAAGCAGGGTGATTTGTTCTTTTAGTAACACTAATAGTAACATCACTAAGAAATCAACTTGTGTAACCTAACTAAAAACAATTGGATGGAGATAGAATTAAGTTCCCGCCGCCCCACCAAATTAACATTTCAAGTAGTTTAAAACAGTACCAGAACCCCCAAGCCATAAGGCTTAACGGTTTTTTTTATGTCTCTGCGCTCCATTAGGAATCGTGACACCCTGCATAATTTGGGGGTATGTCGCCTTAACTAAAAATAGATACCCCCCACAATGCCTTTAACAAACGCAGCCTGCAAGAACGCAAAACCTAAAGATAAGCCTTATAAGTTATAAGATTCTAAAGGAATGTTTTTTTAGTTAACCCCAACGATGCAAAATACTTTCATCTTAAATATAAAATTGATGGCCAAGAGAAAACGTTAGCTTTGAGCCACCGAGTAATATCTGACATTAAAGCAACTAAGTGCCGACAGTTTGTAAAATTGTGCTGGTGATAATAAATTTAAGACGGGATATTTTGGTTGAGGCTGTTGAATTGCCTATCCGCCTGCTCACGCTTAATGCCAGTTACCTTGCTCACTGAATATTACCTTATTGCCTTTTTTGACAACTTCCAACAGACCTTCTTCTGAAACCGTATAGGTCACCGTGCTGTTTTTGAATTTATAACCCAGGAAACGACATGGAGTCACACCATCGGCACACAGGGTATGCCAAGTATAGCCTTTCAAGGCTATTGATTTTCCTGACTTTTTGTTGACTCCTGTGTAAGACACATCATCACAAGATACGTAACCTTCTGCACAATTAGATTGTATGGTGACCTTATAACTGGGCGTTTCAAGCTCTTCAGCAAATACAAAAGGACTGGTAAGGAGTAATAATAAAGCGAATAATTTTTTCATTGGTGAGTGCGGTTGTATGGTGAATAAAGAATTAAAATTGGTAGACAACGATACCAGATTGCCGTATTAAATAACGCATTAGGCAAATCATTTTTTGAGTCAGTAATTATGAGATATTCAATTGGAACCGTGCTGTTCGCGGCTTTTATACTTGTTGGGGCAAGAAATACAATGGCAACCGAAGAAGCAAAATACACTGTGGTAAAAAAAGACGATAGCTTTGAAATACGCGACTATACACCCCATGTTCTCGCTGAAATCATTGTCGAAGGTGAGCTTGAAAATGCAGGAAGCAAAGCATTCAATAGTCTTTTTCGCTATATTTCTGGTGATAACCATACACGCAATAAGGTGGCGATGACGGCCCCAGTTTCCCAACAACCTGTCAGTCAAAAAATTAATATGACAGCTCCCGTTGGGCAACAGCGTGTAGACGCTAAATGGGCGGTAAGTTTTATCATGCCTGCTTCGTACACGCTAGAAACGCTTCCAGTGCCCGATAACTCTAACGTCCGCTTGCGTCAAGTTCCCGCGCGCCAAATTGCCGCAGTGCGTTATTCAGGTTTTTGGAGTGAGGAAAATTACCTTGAAAATAAATCTCAACTTGAAACATGGATTAACAAAAACAAGCTGGTCATCGTGGGTGATGCAGTATGGGCTAGATACAATGCACCGTTTACGCCGTGGTTCTTGCGACGAAATGAGATTTTGATTCCAGTAGCTAAAAACACCGACTAAAATCCCAAAACGTTTAATAATTTCGAATCAATGGGATCAAGCTCCATTGATTCCTTTTTCTCCAACTAAATAACTGCCTGTTAACTCGTAAGTTGGACTCTCGTAAGGCGGAAGTCTGATAGAGCGTTCCGCCGTAGGATGTAAAAAAACGATGTTATGTGTTACATAGCGGTGTAAGGCAGAACGCCTTGGGTTTAACCCTTAATTTTTTAACTGTGCGCAAAATCTTAATAAATCAGTTTCAGGAATTTCAAACCAAAGGTCTTTTTCTTCATTTAACACTTTTCTCCGAAAATCCCTTCCTGCTTGTCTTAACGCGCAACGTAAAGCTTGACCCCGTGTGCGATGTAAAGTTAGCCATTCTGGCACGCGCCCTAAATATAAAATCTCTACAGCGATAAATCGTTGTAGATCTGCCTCATAACCGTGCCCAGCTAACTTTCGTTTAATAGAAAAATCCAAGGCTAAATCAAGTGCTTGAGTTAAATTTGGCAGCTGTTCTGCTTGCTTTGGATATTCCAGTTGAAAACGACAAAGAAACGCTATCGCCCAATAGGTTGGCATAAACGCAAACTCAACACGTGCATCAGAAGGAATGCCCTCTGTCCCAGGAATGACACACCATGAACCAGGAACCAGTGCTTGCTCTGCTTCATTACGTTGACACTGAAGTAAATTTATTGCAAAAGTCGTGGCTTGCTCACTGTTTAATGTGCCCCCAGCTAAACGCTGTGTTGCATGTTTAAGTAGGTCGATGCGGCGCTCAAATTCAGTGCAATTAAAATCAACACAGAGACTGAATGGTGGCAAATCTTCACCTGGTTTATCGGTATGCCTTGGATTCCAATGTCCATGTTCCAAGCGCTGCGCGGAAAGTTCATTGTGATAAAAATAAACCCACGCCAGTTTTAAGCTACCATCCTCCAGGGTAACGTAAAGTAATCGACGATCATAGACATTATCTGAATCAGAAAAGCCGTGAAAACCTTCAATTAAATCAGTTTCTTGCAAGGCTGATTCAATGTTTTCTAGGGTGATACATTCCCCATAAACCCAATCTGAGTGGGTTTGTGCGGGTCGTAAAGCAGGATGCAAACCTAAATCAAAGAGCTGACCTGGAACTCGACCCATTCGGCGCTCAGTAATTTTATACTGAGGCAAAACATGGCTTCGACTCTCATCGTGCATCAGCGTTCCATAAACAAATAATGTCTTGATTATTGGCGTGATGGGTTCGTTGGCGGCTGCTTGTTCCATATTAAGGGGATTGTGTCCCAGTCCACGCTGCCCAACTCGCACGATGCGCTCATAATCTTCGTTAGGCGGCGTATGCGTCGCTGAACGTTTGCTTGGTACAGTGATAAAAGTAATGGCTTGGTGCTGCTTACCATTGGCAGTAAGCACGCTGAGTTCCTGTTGCTCATAGCACTGGGGAGCACCTTCTTTACGGTTGAGAGCGTTTAAGGTATTGTTATCAATTGTTAATAATGCACCTGAGGTTGTTTTTCCTAAGGCAGGCAATAAATCAAGCGCACCACATTGCCTACCGGAGCTGAAATAATGATAAGTCGGCTGGTAATCTGGGCACCATGCTGGTTCGGTAGCTATGATATTGAGGGATTCTGACTTTGCTGCACACCAATGGTTTAACTCTTCAAAATGAGTATTGGAGCCATAGACAAAAACTTTGTAGGTGGTGGGTTGTGTATGCTGAGTCATGCGTTTTTCCTCTTAAGATGAATGAGGCTTTAGTGTGCATGATTTACCTAATTTTGTTGTGACGACGTTGTGACACTTTTTTTTCGTTCCTTAAAAAATACACCAAAAACCTTAAGTTCAGACGACAACTTTTTTTCTATTCCGGCGTCATCAAAGATCGTTTTTTTATCAACGTTTAATTTTTTTGCGAGAAATGTATTCATGCGCTCAAGATGCTTACGTGTATCATCTGGTTGAAGCTCACGTTTATACAACTTACCCTCAGCTATCATTTCACGTAATAATAGTGACCACGCTCGATTCAAAGCTTTCGGTTCTGGCGTTTGCTTTGAATGTTGATAACAATGGAAGTCAGTTAAGTTTGATGTTACCCATGAGAGAACTAAGCCGTCATCGCCGGCAAGCTCAAAGGCTTGAGCAAGAGCCAATGAGAGTGGCATCTGAATATCAGGTAACTCAACAAAATTACTTTTAACAATAAAGCCTCCGCCCAAACCTAGATCCTTAAAGGGATCGTCATAGGAATAACGTCCTTCCAAATTGCAATAATCAAAGCCCCCCACATAGGCAAGTAATTCTAAATAATTAACAATTTGATTATTAAGGACTGGCGTGTGCTCTAACTTCTTAGGGGTATTTAAGAAAGGGTTAGGCTGGTCAAGTAAACAAACTGTCTCAGCAAACAACTCTGCACAATCTTCCCCTAAGCGCATACGGATAGCTAACTGATAAATGTTAGGTAATATGCCTAGCGTAAGCCTGTTTTTAGCTGATATTTCAGCAAAAAGTTTCTCAATATCTTGTAATTCTTCGTTGGTAGATGCCTTACGCATCCGCAAATGAGCTAAGCGATAGCTGGTGATTTCTGGCCAAGGTGTAGGTAATAACGGTTCTTCACGCGCAAGATCATAGGCGTCTTGAAGATCAGTAAGTGCTTGCGTGTGGCCGTGTTTATGATCACGTTGAAGCTTAATATCAATCGCTGATGTTAGCAGCTGACGAATATGGTCAATACGTGATGTTAAGGTAGGGATAGTCATCATTTTTAATAAGATAGGGGCTGTAGTAGAGGGTTAACTGCATAATTTACTGGCTAATAAACGATGACACAAAATTATCCAACTAAAAAACAATTACCCCACAATGGTGATAAATAATGTCCATTGTTAATGGGCAGCTATGCTATTTTTGTAAAACAATCGTGTCTAAAAATCAGAGTGCTACCCCCCTTTTTTGACCGTTGATCAACGAGTTTAAACCTGTCCACCCACGCCTTTAAACTTCTCAACAAAAGCGGCAATTTTTTTCTCATTCCCACGCTCCCGCGTGGTAATGCATACCGTCCTCACCATCTCCGGCTAACCTCCAATAACCCTGATTTCCCAGCATAATCTCTGGCACTGGAATAGCGCCAATGTGCGGCTTCGTCGACATAACCGCGCTTCACCGGGTTTTGGTGAATATATTCAATATTTTGCCGCATCATATCCTCTCTCTGAATCAGTTCAGGGTGAACGCCTTCTTGCCAGAATTGATACGCACGATCATCCTTATGGGCTTTTTTGTAAAACGCCAGCTGATCCAGAATTTGCCTGACATTATGAAGCGCAAGATATTGAATCAGGCTTTTCGCCGTCCATGATTTGAATCTGGCAATATCATGATCCAACGTCTGGCTTTGAAGTACAAAATGGCAGTGATTTTCCAGCACGACCCACGCCTACACATGAAGCCCTTTCTTGCTTAAAAAACGCAGGGAATCGAGCAGGATGTTGACGGTATCAGGGCGGGTGAATACCGGAATCCAGTGCAACACTGTCAGGGTGACGAAGTGCGCCTGTTGCGGTTGGGTTATTTTGTAGCGGCTTCTACCCATTATTCAGCGTCCGTATGCGTTCCCACGCAGGAGCGTGGGAACGAGAAATTTGCCAAATTTGGCGTTGTAATTCGGCGCGTTGTTGGGTACTTGTCATTGTGGGAATCCTGTTTAAATACGTTGGAATAGTTATTAGCTCATAACTGCTTTGCAGTATAACGAGCGAAGACGCTCTAAACTAATGACTTGTTGCAAAACGGTATCGTCACCGTAGAGACGCGATTTATCGCGTCTTTATTTATCGCGCCCCTACTTTTAAAAACCCACGTGTTAGCATTTAGACGCGATAAATCGCGTCTCTACGGAGCTTAATTTATGATTGATAGGTATACGCTTATTTCTGCGCAAGAACTTACCCATCAAGCACATCCGTAACGGCTTGTATTTCATCAGCGCTCAGAATGATGCGGCCAGTAAAAATATCATTGAGCCAGTTTTAGTTGCTAAATTTATCACGCATGATAGTATTTATATCAAATTTAGTTTGAAGGCTATTTTTTAATTAAAAAATCCTATTTTTAAAAACGGAAATTGAGATGGAATTACAGCTACAAATCAAAATGAACGAAAAGTTATTCGTCAAAAATCCTGAAGCGACTGAACTAGGCAAAAAAATCATTTTGCACAGCGTTCAACTGATTCACGAAGATGGTTTTGAGACGTTTACGTTTAAAAAATTAGCCAAAACTATCGGCACAACTGAAGCGGGAATTTATCGCTATTTTGAAAATAAACATCGACTTTTGATGTATATCACGGCGTGGTATTGGAGTTGGTTGGAATATCAAGTCACATTTCACACTCACAACATTACTGACCCCGTTGTAAAACTCAAAAAAACAATTGCGCTGCTTGCCACCCCGATTGATGACAGCATCACCACAACGCACGTTAATGAAAGTGTGTTGCATCAAATCATTGTCACTGAAGGCTCGAAAGCGTATTTGACAAAAAAAGTAACCGTTGATAACACAGATCACCTGTTCAAACCTTATAAAGACCTTTGCGCTAAAATCGGCAACACTATTCTTGAATGTAATCCGACTTATCCGTATCCAAAATCGCTGTCCAGCACAATTATTGAAATGGCACATTTGCAGAATTTTTTTATGAATCATTTACCTTCCTTAACCGATTTTGGAGAAGAAAAAAATGAAGCTGACATTATTTTGTTCCTCGAATCTTTAGTTTTTTCCAGTTTAAACATTGTTCATTAATTTTTGTTCGCCCATTTTTGGAGGAAGAGAATGTTACGCAAAATTTTAATTGCGAATCGAGGTGAAATCGCGGTGCGGATTATTCGCGCTTGCGCTGAAATGGGGATTCGCTCGGTGGCGATTTATTCCGAGGCAGATCGTTTTGGTTTGCATGTCAAAAAGGCCGACGAAGCCTATTGTATTGGGAGTGAACCGCTTGCGGGTTATTTGAACGTTTACGCGCTGGTGGATTTAGCGGCGGCAACGGGTTGTGATGCGATTCATCCAGGTTATGGTTTTTTGTCTGAAAACGCGCACTTTGCCAAAGTCTGTAAAGAACGCAGGATTGTGTTTATTGGCCCTGATGCAGAAGTGATTGCGCGAATGGGTGATAAAACCCACGCGCGTCAAGCCATGATTGCTGCGGGAATTCCTGTCACACCTGGCACAGAAGGAAATTTAGAAAGCCTTGAGCAAGCACTCGACATTGCCGAAAAAATTGGTTATCCGATTATGCTTAAAGCCACCTCAGGCGGTGGTGGTCGGGGCATTCGCCGTTGTGACACGTCCGAAGATTTACAAAAAAATTATCCGCGCGTGATTTCAGAAGCCACCAAAGCCTTTGGCAGTGCAGAAGTATTTTTAGAAAAATGCGTGGTGAATCCGCGTCATATCGAAGTGCAAATTTTAGCGGATACGCACGGTAATACCATTCATCTTTATGAACGTGATTGTTCCATTCAACGACGTAATCAAAAGCTGATTGAAATCGCGCCCTCGCCGCAACTCGATGAAGCGCAACGTCAATATATTGGTGGGCTAGCCGTGTTAGCGGCAAAAGCAGTGGGGTACACCAACGCAGGAACAGTTGAGTTTTTGCTTGATGACAAAGAGCGTTTTTATTTCATGGAAATGAATACCCGCGTGCAAGTTGAACACACGATTACGGAAACGATTACAGGCGTTGATATTGTTGAAGAGCAAATTCGCGTCGCGGCGGGGCTAACCTTGCGCTTTAAACAGCAAGACATTGTTCGACGCGGCTACGCCATTCAATTTCGTATCAATGCCGAAGATCCACAAAATGATTTTCTACCGAGTTTTGGCAAAATTTCACGTTATTACGCGCCAGGTGGCCCTGGTGTGAGAACCGATACCGCGATTTACACAGGTTATGAAATTCCACCGTTTTACGATTCGATGCTCGCTAAAGTAATTGTCAGTGCGCTAACGTGGGAAGATGTGATTAAACGCGGCGAACGCACGTTAAAAGATATGGGCTTATTTGGCATTAAAACCACGATTCCTTATTACCTTGAAATTCTCAAACACCCTGAGTTCCAAGCTGCGTCGTTTAACACAGGCTTTGTCGAAAAACACCCAGAGTTAGTTCATTATTCCAACAAACTTCAACCCGAAGAACTCGCAAAAGTGATTGCCGCCGCGATGGCAGCGCACACTGGTTTGTAAATTTTAAGGAAAACAACAATGCAAAAAGTTCATATTACAGATGTTATTTTACGAGATGCTCATCAATCTTTAATCGCAACGCGCCTGCACACGGCAGATATGTTGCCAGCATGTGAAATGCTTGATGATATGGGTTATTGGTCGCTGGAATGCTGGGGCGGCGCAACGTTTGATGCGTGTTTGCGGTTTTTAAAAGAAGATCCTTGGGAGCGTCTACAAAAATTAAAAGCGGCGTTGCCAAAAACTCGATTGCAAATGCTAGTGCGTGGGCAAAATTTACTTGGTTATCGTCATTATTCTGATGATGTGGTGCGTGCTTTTATCGCAAAAGCCGCAGAAAACGGCATGGACGTTTTTAGAATTTTTGACGCGCTCAACGATGTGCGAAATTTAACCACCGCGATTGACGCTGCGAAATTATCGGGCAAACACGCACAAGGCACGATTTGTTACACCACAAGTCCTGTGCATAACATTTCGTTATTTGTGGAGCTTGGCAAAGCGTTAGCAAAACTGGGTTGTGATTCAATTGCTATCAAAGATATGGCGGGCTTATTAACGCCTTACGCAACCAGCGAACTGGTGAAAGCGCTCAAAGATGCGGTGGCTTTGCCGTTGCATTTACATAGTCATTCAACTTCGGGTTTAGCTGAAATGTGCCAACTCAAAGCCATTGAAGCCGGGTGCCAGCACGTTGATACCGCTTTATCTTCGTGGGCTGGCGGCACCAGCCACCCACCGACAGAAAGTTTAGTCACCGCATTAAAAGGCACGCCTTATGACACAGGATTGGATTTAGAAAAACTCAAAGACGTGAATGATTATTTTGCGAAAGTGCGAAAAAAATATCACCGTTACGAAAGCGAATTTACAGGCATTGATACGCAAGTTCATGTTTTTCAAGTACCAGGCGGCATGATTTCAAATTTAGCCAATCAATTAAAAGAGCGTAACGCGCTTGATAGAATTGGCGAGGTTTATAAAGAAATTCCGCTCGTTCGCAAAGATTTGGGGTATCCGCCACTGGTTACGCCAACCTCGCAAATCGTTGGCACGCAAGCCGTGTTAAATGTGCTAACAGGCAAACGTTATGAAACGATTACCAACGAAGTGAAACGCTATTTGCAAGGCGGTTACGGCAAAGCGCCTGCCAGCGTTGACAGTGAGTTGAAAAAATATGCGATTGGTAAAGAAGAGGTGATGGATTGCCGTCCTGCGGATTTACTCAAACCTGAATTTGAAAATTTGCGCCAAGAAATTGGAACGCTCGCGCTAAATGATGAAGATGTATTGAGTTATGCGATGTTCCCAGAAGTAGGCAAACAATTTTTAGAACAACGTTTGCAAGGCACGTTAATTCCTGAACCGCTCGAAATTGACACAAAACCTGCGGATAATTCCACCGCGCCAACGGAATTTAATGTTGCGTTGCATGGCGAGTCGTATCACGTCAAAGTCACAGGCGCAGGCCCGAAAAATCAAACCATGCGACATTTTTATTTTATGGTTGATGGCGTGCCAGAAGAAATTGTCGTGGAAACACTTGATGAAATGGTGCTTGAAGGCGGAACGCAGGGCGCGGTAAAAAGTACGATTGCAAGCAAACGCGCAAAACCGAAAGGCAAAGGCGATGTGACCGTCAGTATGCCGTGCAATATCATTGATGTTTTAGTGAAAGTTGGACAAGAAGTTATCGCAGGACAAGCAGTTTTAATTACCGAAGCGATGAAAATGGAAACCGAAGTCACTGCACAAATTAGTGGCACCGTGAAAGCCGTGCATATTGTCAAAGGTGAACCTGCCAATCCTGATGAAGTGTTGATTGAAATCGTTTGAAATCGTTTGAAATCGTTTGAAAAAGTAGCTTATTAGTTCATACGTTAATGAGAGACGGTGCAATCATGTCTTCACAGAAAGCCCAAAAACATCGTCTCTTCATAACAAATAAATTATCTACACGGAGGACATAATGAAAACACTCACTAAAGAAATGCAAGCCGCCATTACACCTGAAATGGCATTAGAACTTTTAAAACAAGGCAATCATCGTTTTGTGAACAACTTGAAAACCAATCGAAATTTGCTTGAACAAGCCAACGAAACGTCTGATGGTCAACATCCGTTTGCAATTATTTTAAGTTGTATCGATTCACGCACGTCGGCAGAACTGATTTTTGATCAAGGTTTAGGCGATATTTTTAGCGTTCGCATTGCAGGGAATATCGTCAACGAAGATGTTTTGGGCAGTATGGAATTTGCCTGTAAAGTGGCAGGCGCAAAAATTATTGCTGTGCTAGGTCACACCAAATGCGGCGCAATAAAAGGTGCGTGCGATCATGTTGAAATGGGAAATCTGACCGCCTTACTTGCAAAAATTCAGCCCGCTGTTTATGACGAAAAAACAGAGCTAGCACATCGCAATTCCAGCAACAACGAATTCGTTGAAAAAGTAGCCGTTATTAATGTAAAAAGAACGGTGCAATCTATTATTGAACGCAGCCCGATTTTGAAGGAAATGCTGGCAAATAGTGAACTCAAATTGGTTGGTGGTATTCACGAAATTTCAACAGGTGAAGTAACATTTTTTGGAAATTGAACGGTAAAACACATTGTTAACATTTTATGAAACATCCTCATCTGTCTAAATATGCGAGTCACACACTACTCCATTTTTTATTAACTCAATTTGAGCAACCACAATCTTTTGAAGCACTTTTTCATCTCACGCAAAAAGGCATTTCTAATTGGTTAGAGGACTTGCCTGTGCTGTGTAATGAGATCGATTTAAACGTTGAAAATGTTAACCTTTCGTTGCAAGACGCGCTGAATAATTCCAGTGTGCAAACGCCTTTTTTGAGTTTGCTACCCGATGAAAGTTGGGTACTTTTTTACGGTTTTTCTGCTGGCAAATTTCGCGTGGTGCGAATTGAAGACGAAACGGTTGAAGAACACATTTTAAATTTTGGACAAGTACAAGAATTGTTTAAAACATCTATTTTGCAACAAACAGATTTTTTAATGATTCAGCCCAAAAAACCGCTCGAACAAGCTGTTTCTCACGATCACCCTCACCATTTAACGCCTTTTGAACGCCTGATTGCCATGCTTCGCCCAGAAAAAAAGGATTTGTGGCTCATTTTAGGGCTGGGTTTAGGTTCGGGATTACTTGCGCTATCTGCGCCCATTGCTGTGCAAGCTGTTGTAAACACTATTGCAATGGGCGGTATGGGACAACCGCTCGTGGTGCTTTGCACCATTTTATTTGTGTTTTTGGCATTTTTGGGTGTGATTTTTGTTTTGGAATCCTATCTTGCTGAAATGATACAACGCCGTTTATTTGTGCGGCTTGCAACAGATTTAGCGTATCGTTTGCCAAAAATATGTCGGCATTTGTACGACACGCATCGTGGTGCAGAGTTAATCAATCGCTTTTTTGATATTCAAACGGTGCAGAAATCGACAGCCATGCTGGTTTTAGATGGCATGCGCTTACTCATGCAAACCATTGCTGGCTTGATTTTATTGGCGTTTTATCATCCATTTTTACTCAGTTTTGACGTTGCATTATTGCTCACGATTGCTTTCATTATGTTCGTTTTAGGGCGGAATGCGATCAAAACATCAATTGCGGAATCTAAAGCAAAATACGCGCTGGTGGATTGGCTTGAAGTGCTTGCAGAAAATAAAAACACCTTTAAAACGGCAACAAGCGAACAATTCGCACAAGAAAAAACGGATATTTTGTCCAATAATTATTTAATCGAAAAAAAATCACATTATCAGATTTTGTTGCGCCAAATTATCGCTTCGGTCACGCTTTATGCGATTGCCAATACAGGTTTACTGTTAATTGGCGGTGAGTTAGTGATTGAAAAACAATTAACACTTGGTCAACTCGTCGCCGCAGAATTAATTGTTTCAACCGTGTTAGCGTCGCTGATTAAATTTGGCAAACATTTAGAAAGTTTTTACGATTTACTCACTGCCGTTGACAAAATTGGGCATTTGCTTGATTTGCCGCTAGAAAATGAAAAAGGGCAAATTATTGCTTTGCCTCCAGCCGTTTCGCTAACGGCTAAAAATGTCTCGTTTCATTATCCAGCAATGCCTGCGGTTTTAAATAACATTAATTTTCACATTACTGCGAGTGAAAAAGTTGCTTTTTTAGGGCAAGCGAGTTGTGGAAAATCAACACTTTGTGACGTTTTATTTGGTTTGCGGCACGCGCAAAAAGGCAATATTGAAGTTGAACATGTCAACGTACAGGCGTTCAATTTACCCGCCTTGCGTGAGCGCATTTTTTTACTGAACGAAATCGAAATCATCGAAGGAACGTTGCTGGATAACGTGTTACTTGGACGTGAAGACATTGAACGGGCAGAAGTTGAAAAATCACTTAACGCGCTAGGTTTGCTTGAAAAACTGCGCTACCAATTTGGTAAAACACTTTCGCTATCGCTTTCTGAAGCGGGCTCGCCACTTTCAAAAACGCAACAACACTTGCTGATGCTGACAAGAGCAACAATTCACCAACCTTCGTTGCTGATTATCGATAGTTTTCTGGATGAATTAGACGAAAAGACACTCGATTTCGTTTTAACTTACCTTTTTGAAATTAAAACAACCGTGCTGATTTTCACAAAAAAACTGCACATTGCGTCACGCTGTGAGCGTGTGATTGAAATGGAGGGAATACAGGCATGACGCTATCACCAATCCATTCACGTCTTAGCGCACTCAACGCGGCACGCACGCCGCGAACGGTGAGCGTTTTAACTCGACTTTGTGTCGGTTTGTTTTTAGTTATTCCACCACTTTTATTGACGACACCTTGGCAACAAAATATTAGAGCTTCGGGAAAAGTGACTGCGTTTGCGCCAATTGAGCGGCAGCAAAACATTGAAGCTCCAATTGGTGGGCGGCTGGTTAAATGGTTTGTAAAAGAAGGCTCAAAAGTCAAAGCAGGTGACGTTTTAGTTGAAATTGTTGACGTTGACCCAGAATTATTAACGCGTTTGACACAACAGCGCGACGTAGCAAAATCAAAACTCAGTGCAAAAGAAGATGAATTACGCGCTTACACAGCGCAAAGTGAAAATTTAATTGCGACGCGTGATTTGCAAATTGCCACCGCGCACTATCGTTTAGATGTAGCGCGGCAACGAGCGAATTCCGCGCAAGAAAGTATTTTGTCCTCGCACGCTACTTTGCAAACAGCGAATTTACAAATTGAACGCTTAGAACGATTGCTGGCTGATGGCTTAGTTTCAAAACGCGAACATGAAATTGCGATACGAGATCAAGTCATTGCACAACGTACTTTAAATAGCAATCAAGCGACCTTCAAAGGTGCTCTTGCCGAGCAACATGCCACAGAAGCAGAAATTGGGCGAATTCGCTCCGACGCGCAAGCACGAATTAACTCCGCAACGGCCTCAATGAATAAAGTGCAAAGTGAACTCGAAGACAGCCGCACGAGTTTGCTTAAAAATGAAGTCGATGTTTCGCGCCAGCATTCACAAACTGTCAAAGCTCCGCGTGATGGCAGTGTGTTGCGTTTGCTTTCAAATCCACAAGGTGATTTAGTGCGACAAGGCGACCCACTGTTAACGTTAGTTCCTGATGCAGACATAAAAGCGGTTGAACTTTGGGTGAGTGGTAATGATGTGACGCTGATTATGCCGGGTCGTCATGCACGTTTGCAATTTGAAGGTTGGCCTGCATTGCAATTTGGCGGTTGGCCAGAAGTTGCTGTGGGCACATTTGGTGGTAATGTTGCGTTTGTCGATGCGACCGACGACGGCAAAGGGCACTTTCGTGTGTTGTTAACACCAGATGAAAATTCTGAAGCATGGCCTTCGGAGCGTTTTTTACGTCAAGGTGTGCGCGTAGATGGTTGGATTTTACTGAATCGCGTCACCATGGCGTATGAATTATGGCGACAACTTAATGCGTTTCCTCCCGTTTATACCCCTGAAAAACATGAAAAATAAAATACATTTCACGCTCAAAGTAGGTTATTTTCTCGGCTGTTTATTCACCACCAGTTGTAGTTATTATTTAAATGGTTCAGGTTTCGCGCCAGTGAAAGAAAAAGCTGAGGCGCGTTTAAGTATTAAAGAAGGTGTTGAACTTGATAAAGTCACAAAATCGCCACCTGAAACTCGTGAGCAAGCTTTACCGAGATTTAAGGAACGTGATTTAAAAACTGTGCAAAAAACCGATTCGCCTAAAGAATCGGTTGAATTTACGTTGGCAAACGTTCGCGCCTTAGCCTTAGAAAATAATTTAGATTTAAAAATTGCTGAAATTGACCCCAAAATTGCCGCCACGCAAGTGAGCGAAGAAGAAGCGAAATTTGATGAGTTAATTTTTGCCAAAGCTAAATACGGCAAAAAAGATACACCTAAGCAGAATTTAGATGTGGTGACGTTTACGCCAACAAGCAGCAGTTCACTACTTGAAAATGAAACCGATAAACTCACCGCGATTGAACAATTAACACAAGTGTTGGAGATGGAAGCGGGCATTGTAATTCCCCTTCGTACAGGCGCGAAAGTGACCTTAAGTTCGCCTTTTAATGAGAAAAAACAATTTAAAGGCGTACCGTCAACGGAATATCAAAATGCGCTGCGTTTTTCAGTCAGTCAGCCTTTATTGCGTGATGGCGGCATCGACACAAATGTGGCAGGAATTCGGATTGCACAATATGAGCAGCAAATTATTGACGTGAAAACTCGTTTGCAATCTATTCGCGTTTTAGCCACTGTTGAACGCGCGTATTGGGCGATTTATATGGCGTGGGGCGAATTAGACGTGCGTCGTCAACAATATGAAAATGCGTCTGATAATTTAACAATGGTTAAAAAACGAGTGGCAAACGGTTTAACTGCGGCAGTTGAAGTCAATCGTGCTGAAATTGGTGTTGCAGAACGGCGTGAAAGTTTAATTACCGCCACTACCACGTTAAAAATTCGCCAACGCCAACTGAAATTATTGCTCAATGACACGAATTTAACGCTCGACTCTCAAACCTTAATTATCCCGAAAACCAAGCCAATACTGCTACATTTTGAATTTGATAGAAATGAATTGATTCAAAAAGCGCTTGCGGGACGCTTAGAAATTTTAGAGTTAGAATTAAAACTTGCGGCGGATTTAACCAAAATTGATTATTTGAAAAATCAAACCTTGCCGTTGTTTATGCTTGATTATAATTACGGTTCGTTAGGGCGTGATACTGCTGCGTTTGATGGCGCGTTTAATCAAACCATCGATGGTAATTATTCAGATTGGTCGGTGGGAATGCGTGTTGAAATTCCGTTGTCGAATGAATTACGCAAATCAAAATTAGAACGCGCGGTGCAAGAGCGCTTGCAACGTTTAAGTACGCAGCAATTGCGCGAACTGACTGTAAAACGTGAAATTTATGACGCGCTCGATACGACTGAGCAAAATTGGCAACGTATTTTAGCCGTGCGACAAAATGTGATTTTAGCTGGGCTAAATTACGACGCAGAATTAAAACAATTTCGTGAAGGCTTGCGAACCATGACTGAAGTGTTGGAAACGCTCTCTCGTTTGGGTGACGCGCAATTGCGTGAAGTTCGGGCGGTAACGGATTATCAAATTTCGCTGATTGATTTAGCGTTTGCGACGGGAACCTTGCTTGGTCATAGTCACGTCAGTTAACTATTTTTAGTGTGTCAAATCCCGCATAATTACCGATCTCTTTAATAAATAATTCAAGTTGATAATGTTTTGCTGTGGCAGCGATAATCATCCCCCCCCCCCTAGCCAGCCATTCAAAAATGGCAAGAAAATAGCACTGAATTATTTGTAAAAAAGGACTTTAATCATGCTGGACTTGACATCTAGGCAATCCCTGACGTGATGACGTAAATAAGGTAGGGGCTAAATAGTTACGTCTATTTCACAAACAAATGTCAATGCTGATCGAGTGTTTCTAACTCAGTAATATCAAGTCCAGTCACTTGCGCTATTTCTTGCATCGAAAAATTCTTTTTAAGTAATTGTCTGGCAATCATTAAGGCTCTTTTTCTTTCTCCTGCGGCAATGCCTTTTTCTATACCTTTTTCTATACCTTTTTCCATGCCTTTTTCCATGCCTCTTTCTATACCTTCTTCCATGCCTTTTTCTTGCCCCATCATAAAACTGGGCAGCTTTTCTATTTCTATTTGTAACATTTCAAACTCCTGCTTTATGTCGAAATTAATATCACGATTACTGGCTAAAATTTCTAGCATACTCAGATATTCTCTTAACTTTTTACTGTCTCCTTGCATCATGGCCGTTAGCTTTGTCACTATGTCATGAACAACTGCTTTTATATCCATGTCTTTAATATCACACAACAACGCCATCACAATCGCATCTGGACTGTTTTGATTGATGAAAAAGTGATAATCCATAGTATGCATATCAATTACCGTGTAGGTATAGTGTAATTGCGCGGTTTGTATCGTAGCAGGCATGGTTAACGACGCTTTGCCTATGTACAACAAATACTGAAAAACCTCTTCATCAGGATAATTTAATCGAATATCGGTTAAATAACGCAACATTCTATCGGGCATATCTTTTTGATTCTGGTTTTGAATTTCAATATGCAATATAAACGACTTGCCCTCACGGTCTTTAACACGCGCAGTTAAATCAGCACGTCGATCTTCTATACGCTGCTGCTCGGTTTCAATAAGCTCAACGGTATCTAAGTGTAAATTGAAAATATGGGTTGCCACATCAATCAAGATGCGTTTAAAAATCTGCTTAGAGATAATGTCTTTTTGTCCCATGTGATGCTATAAATTTCCGTTATTCAAAAAAGCGAACGAATGAGAGCACGTTCAATCTTTGTTAAGAGAGGTACCAGGCAAAAGTTTGCAAAAAAGATTCTTATTAAGCATAAAATTAGGGTTTATCACTTGAACAGTAACGCATTACTTTTACGTTGCCCACGCGATTTTTGGCGCGGCGTGCTGGGGCGATCGGCATGGGTATATTTGGTATTAAATACGCGCTGTCCTTTTTTACTAACCACCTCGTCATTAATGCCTTTGGGCTGAAATGAAGGCACCAAATGCTGCTTGCCATTGCCGATTAAATCCACACGTCCCATAGCTTTTAAGGCATCACGCAATAACGGCCAGTTTTTAGGGTCGTGATAACGTAAAAAAGCTTTATGCAAACGCCGTTGTTTAACACTTTTAGGAATATAAACAGTATCTTCTTGGCGATTAAGTTTATGCAAAGTATCTTGTCCAGAATGATACATCGCCGTCGCAATTGACATAGGCGACGGCAAAAAGGCTTGTACTTGATCGGCACGAAAACCATTACGTTTTAACCAAACAGCCAATTGCAACATATCTTCATCGGTGGTGCCAGGATGTGCAGCAATAAAATAGGGAATTAAATATTGCTCTTTGCCTGCTTCCTTAGAATATTTATCAAACATTTCTTTAAAACGATCATAGCTGCCCATGCCTGGCTTCATCATTTTGGATAACGGCCCGTGTTCAGTATGTTCAGGGGCAATCTTTAAATACCCCCCCACATGATGTGTGACTAATTCTTTAACATATTCGGGTGATTCCACCGCTAAGTCATAACGCAATCCTGACGCAATAACAATTTTCTTAATGCCCGGTAATGCACGCGCTCTGCGATACAGCTTAATCAACGGACTATGATCCGTATTTAAATTTGGACAAATGCCAGGATACACACAAGACGGTTTCCGACACGCCGCTTCGATTTTTTCATCTTTGCAGGCTAAGCGATACATATTGGCCGTTGGCCCCCCTAAATCAGAAATCTGTCCGGTAAAGTGTGGTGACGTATCGCGAATGGCTTCAATTTCTTTGATAATGGAATCTTCTGAACGACTTTGAATGATGCGTCCTTCATGCTCAGTAATTGAACAAAACGTACAGCCGCCAAAACACCCGCGCATGATATTAACGGAATGCTGAATCATTTCAAACGCGGGTACATTGGCATCACCATAGGCGTGATGCGGCACTCTGGAATACGGCAACGCAAACACGCCATCCATTTCTTTTGTGGTTAACGGAATGGGCGGAGGATTAACCCATACCTGCCGTGTGCCATGCTGTTGAATTAAGGCTCGCGCATTACCAGGATTCGTCTCACCGTGCAAAACACGAGACGCGTGAGCATATAAAATGGGGTCAGCTTTAACGTCTTCATACGAGGGCAAACGAATAACGATATTGTCACGCGCCACGTCTTTAGCAAGGCGTGGCGTAAATTGCACAGTCTGTGCACCGTCGGGCAGTGTTGAGTCAGACGCTTGCGGCGCACAGGCAGGGGCTTCTTGATAGGGATCAACCACGGGCATTAACACCCCAGGCTTATCGATATCAGTAGAATCTTTTACCCAAAAATCATCTGGTAATTGCTTAACACAATGCACAGTGCCACGAATACCGTGTAACTGTGCAATGGTCTCACCCGCTGCCAATCGATGCGCAATTTCCACAATTTGTCGTTCAGCATTGCCATACACCAGTAAATCAGCCTTCGCATCTAACAAAACTGACTTACGCACGGTATCTGACCAATAATCGTAATGGGCTATGCGGCGCAAACTTGCCTCAATACCGCCAATAATGACAGGAACACCCTGAAACGCTTCTTTACAACGATGTGAATAAACAGTCACGGCACGGTCTGGACGTTTACCTGCTACACCTTCAGGCGTATAGGCATCGTTTGAACGAATTTTTTTATCTGAGGTGTAACGATTGACCATTGAATCCATGTTACCCCCCGTGACCCCAAAAAACACATTAGGTCGACCAAGTTGTTGAAACTCAGCAACGTGCGTCCAATCAGGTTGTGAAATAATACCCACCCGAAACCCTTGCGCTTCCAGCAAGCGTCCAATTAGTGCCATGCCAAAACTAGGGTGATCGATATAAGCATCGCCTGTTACTAAAATAACATCGCAACTGTCCCAGCCCAAAGCGTCCATCTCGGCGCGTGACATTGGTAATTCAGGGGCAACGCCAAAGCGCTGCGCCCAATATTTACGGTAACTAAAAAGAGGTGTGTAGGAAGGAGTGGGTGTGGCATTCATGACTTTAATTAATTAAGGTTTTAAGGGTGCTTGAATTATGTTTTTTTATTTCTTTCAGATATTTAGGGAAATCAATCTGATAACGCTCGGCTAAGTGTTTAGCGGTCACTTTTAAATCTGCCATGGCATACGTGGGCACGGCTTTGTTAAACGCTAAGCCAATAATATTGCCTCGCCCTTGCACAGGAATAAACAAAATGCGCCAATCAAATACTTGCCCAAGCCATAAAGCAACTTGCTGAAAAATAGGATTCCCCGTACCGCCCCACAAATTAATTGCCAAGATGCCATCACGGGTTAATAAGGCCTGACACGCATCAAAGAACTCACGATGATAGGTTGAGGCGGCCATGCCATCATGATCGAACGCATCAACAATCATAAGTTCATACTGTTGCCGCTGACTTTCTTGACGCTCAAGGACATATTTTCCGCCGTCATCAATAATGATTTTCATCCGTGCATCTTTAGGTAAAGCAAAATGGCTCTGCGCAATTTTTACAACACTGTCGCGGTATTCAATCACCCGCAATTGACAATTAGGAAAATGCTGCCACAAAAACTTACTGATTGAACCACCACCCAAACCAATAAGTAAGGTTTGTCCAGTTAACTCAGGTTTAAATAATAACCAACTGGTCAGTGTGCGCACATATTCTAATTCTAAGCTATCAGGGGCATCCAAACGCATACTACTTTGCCTTGAAAAAGATCCAAAGTGCAAAGAACGCACGCCTTCTCGCTCAATAATTTCTAACACTCCGTCATCATCGTGACTTTGATAAACTAATACGCCGTGATATCTATACATAAATAAAAACTCTTTAGCCTTAATACATTACTGTCTATTATATACGCTGAACTGCCAAGACTGTGCTTTTATAAAACCCGTTAGGCACCGATTTAGGCATCAGGAACGTTAACGTTTACCTTAATCTTACACTTATGTTTGTCTTGCATAGTTCCAATAAAACTGAAAATCTCGTGATGCATTTAACCACGTTAATGCGCCAAGCTCCCTTAAGCAATCCTTTTGCTAAAGAAGTTTTTTTAATTCAAAGCCAAGGCATGGAACGCTGGCTGTCTCTGCAATTAGCTACTGAATTTAACGTATTTACCAATGCAGAGTTTTTATTCCCAGCGCGATTTTTTAGTACCATGGCACAACGGCTCGATAGCCAGCTTAATGATGCGCATTATGACCGAACGCTGATGCTGTGGCGCATTGAAGCCCTGCTCCGCACACTGGATAATGAATGCTTTCGCCCTTTGCAGCACTATTTACACGGGCAAGAAGATAATGCCCTAAAACGCTACCAACTCGCCCAACAATTAGCGCAATTATTTGATCAATATCAAATACTCCGCCCAGATCTACTCGCTGCATGGCAAGACCAGCAATTACTTTATCAAACCGATACTGAACGCTGGCAAAGTGCGTTATGGCGACTGATTTTGCAACAAACCGTCAGCCCACATCGCGGTGAACTCTGGCTCGCCGCGATTGATAAATTAATGACAACACCCGAATACGCTTTAAGCTCACGCTTACCTGAGCGCATCACGCTATTTGGTATCTCAAGTCTGCCGCCTTTATTTCTTCATTTTTTACAAGGGTTGGCAAGACACTGCCAAGTTCATTGTTTTTTACTCAATCCAGCTGAAACGTTTTGGGCTGATGTTGTAACGCGTCGCCAACAGTTTCTTGAACACTCCACAACCGAACTTAACGGTCATCCCTTACTTGCCAGCTTAGGTCAACAAGGTCGGGACTTTTACGCCATGTTATTAGAAAGCGGCATTGAATTTTCTTTAGAATTAGAAAGTTTTGAACCTGCACCCGACACACATTTGTTACATCAGTTACAAAATGACATATTAACCAATACCCTACATACTCACGCATATTGCCTTGAAGCCATACCCCTTGGCGAACCACAGTCAATTAGTATTCACGCGTGTCATTCCAGACTTCGTGAAGTTCAGGTACTTAAAAATCAACTGTTACTAAGTTTAGAACACAATCCCACCCTTGAATTGCGTGACATCATCGTCATGGCTCCTGATATCCAAGTCTACGAACCATTGATTACTGCAATCTTTCATGATATTCAATACAGCATTGCCGATCGTAGTTTGCGCTTGGTTAATCCACTGCTTGATAGTTTTATACGCTTTTTAAAACTCAGTCAAAGTCGGTTTGGTTGGCAAAATGTTATCGATTTACTTGAACGTCCTGAAATCCATACCCACTTTGATTTAGCAGAAACTGATCTTGACATCATTAAGCATTGGCTTAGTCAGCTTAATGTACGCTGGGGTAAATCTGCGTCACACAAAGCAGAATTAGCACTTCCTGCACAAGCAGAAAATACCTGGCAAGCCGCTTTAAATCGTCTGCTGATGGGCTATGCGATGAGTAACGAGCAGTGTTTTTTTGATGACGTGCTGCCCTACCCTGATATTGAAGGCAGTGATGCTCACGCACTAGGCGGACTGTGTGACTTCATCACCCTGCTATTTAATGCGTCGACAGAATGTAAACACCCCAAACTGTTACCCGACTGGAGTGCTCAACTGCTCAGCTATGCCGCCAGTTTATTTGGCAACACCGCCAGCCCAGAGTTGCAAGAAGTCAATACCTTACTACTACAATTACAGGTCGACATTGCCGTCGCCCATCAAGCCCCTGTTAGCCTAGAAGTAATTAGCAATTGGCTAGAATCGACCAGTACCGAACAAAAATCACGCCATGGCTTTTTACGCGGACAACTTACCTTTTGTTCGATTCTGCCCATGCGCGCAATCCCTTTTGCAGTCATCGCCCTGCTTGGGATGAATGAAGGCGAGTTTCCTACACAAGACAGCAAGCCAACCTTTGATTTACTCAGCCAATACTTTAGAAAAGGTGACCGCTCCCGTCGTACCGACGATCGGTATCAATTTTTAGAAATTCTGCTGTCAGCACGCCGCCAACTAATTATTACTTTTCTTGGGCAATCACAACGTCATAATGGAAAAATTCCTCCTGCTATTATCGTCAGTGAATTGATTGATGTAATAGAAGAACAATATGGTTTAACCGAGCTGATCTGTTACGAACCCTTACAAGCCTTTAGTCCGCGTTATTTTAATGGCACCAAAAATCTAATTAGCTTTTCTCATAGTGACTGTAGCCTTGCGCAACACTTCTTAGCGCCCCCCGCCAACACCTTTACACCTTGGTGGCAAGAGAGCATTCCTACCGATAGCACCGAGCTTATTGACATTAATGATGTCGTGCGTTTTTTTAAACACCCGCAAAAATATTTCTTAAACCAACGCTTTAATTTACGCCTGGATGAGTTATCCGCGAAGGCAGAAGAACGCGAACCTTTTGCACTCGACACCTTACAACAATACACGATTCATCAACACTGGCTGAACGATTTACTTAATGATACCGCCCCCTCCTTACAACGTTTGCAAGCTCAGGGAAAATGGTTAGTTGGTACACCAGGTTGTGTTGAATTTTCTGCCACACAAAAGCTATTAACGCCCTTTAGTGAACGCATTCAGCAACTAGACTTGGGCGCACCCGAAGAAGAATTAACCGTTGATATTAAACTTGAGCATTTTCGTTTGATTGGCAAATTAAGTCATCGTTACCAACACGGCAGTGCGTTTTATCGTTACGCCAACATAAAGGGTAAAGATTTTCTTGAGGCATGGCTGCATCATTTAATAAGTAATCAGTACCATCAGCCCACCACCACCTACCTGATAAGTAAAGATTATAACCTATGCTTACTACCCGAACATTGCCAGACACAGCCCCCGCAGACTGACTATTTATTGGCATTAATCAACTGTTATGCGCGTGGTCAAACTCGACCTGATGCCTTCTTTACCGAAGCCGCCTTTAGCTATTTTAAAACCAACTCACTAAGCAACGCTAAAAAGAGCCTAGAAAACAGCTTAAAACATGACTATGAACTGGAATTAAGAAAGCTTTATCACCACATTGAAATTGATACACTGATAAATACTGATTTTATCGAGCAATGTAACGCCGTCTTTCCAGCCAACTGGAAAGCGCTGGTATTTTAACTACTCCGAACGGCCATGAATTGCTTTATTGTGGGCGCAGCTAAAAGCCGCTCCTACGTAAGTCATTCGACTGGCTCATGACAGGCTCAGTCCCCCTTTTTCAAAGGGGGACGTCTATGCTTACAACAGTCTATGCTTACAACATTAGTTTTGCAGGGGTCTGAATAATTACGCTCCCACTTATATTGGTTTTTCTACACACCGCACTCTTTTGCCGCTCGAAGTATAACTATGAGTTGAAATTAAGAAAACTTTATCACCGCAGTGAAATTGATACGCCGATAAATACTGATTTTATTAAGCAATGTAACGCCGTCTTTCCAGCCAATTGGCAAACGTTGGCATTAACCTATGATTTACAAATCCTACGTCCATCCCACTTTTATAAAAGAGGACACTCACATCACAAGATTTTCACAGTCTCTCAGGCGTTTGCACGCTATGCGCTGCGTTTAACACAATAACCCTGCTGATGCTCAATAACCTACGCATCAACTAACACAAAATACTCATCACATGACTAATTCTACAGATACCCAGCAACACTCTACGACTCGCCCACAACCAGAGGTCACCATGCTTGGCTCTAACGAGCTTTGGGCGTGGCTAAACGAATTGCACATTAGTTTAGCCTTCACCACTTATCAAACCAATCGCCTGTTTTTAATTGGGTGCAAGCCGGAAGGACGGTTAGCTGTCAATGAACGGTTGTTTGATAAGCCGATGGGGCTGTATGCCCACAACGACAGTCTTTACATGGCGTGCCGTTATCAGCTTTGGCAGTTGGAAAATAGGCTGGCAGCTGGGGAAACGTATCAAGGCGGCGACCGTCTTTATGTGCCGTGTACTGCCTACACCACGGGCGATGTGAATGTGCATGATGTGGTGCTGGATAAGCAGCAAAAACTACTGTTCATCAATACTGATTTTAGCTGTCTTGCCACCTTAAGCCCTGGTTATAGTTTTCAACCCGTGTGGCAACCGCCGTTTATCAGTAAACTGGTTGCTGAAGACCGTTGTCATCTTAATGGTCTAGCCATGCAAGACGGTGAGCCTACATACGTCACCGCCTGTAGCCGTACCGACACGGCAGCAGGCTGGCGTAATCACCGCTTCGATGGCGGTATCGTCATGCACATCCCCAGTAATGCCATCATTGCTACGGGCTTATCCATGCCCCATTCGCCACGCTGGTATCGCGGCAAATTATGGCTGCTTAATTCGGGAACAGGTGAGTTTGGATTTTTGGACGGCGAACAATTTATACCCGTCACTTTTTGCCCTGGTTTTGTGCGCGGCTTAGCTTTTATTGGCGATTATGCACTGGTAGGCTTGTCAAAATTACGCTCAACGACGTTTGCTGGCTTGGCATTAGAAACCCGTCTTGCTGCTGAGGGCAACACTTCACAATGTGGCTTGGTCGTGATCGATTTAAACACTGGCACTGTGGTGCATTGGTTACACATTGAGGGTGTCGTCGAGGAATTATTTGATGTAGTGGTGTTACCTAATGTGTGCCAGCCTAGAGCCGTTGGTTTTCAGGATGATGAAATTGACCGCCTGGTCAGCTTTCCTGATTCTGGTGGGCTGATCATTACCAAACCTACCGTAAAACGTCCAAGTTTAAGCCAGCCGCTCTCAACAGCAGGCTTGCCGCGTTCTCTACAGACCTCTGCGGCGGATAAACTAACGATTAATTATCAACGGGTTTACCATCTCAACCCAGAAAATCTCGCAGCTTATGAGTCAATGACTTATCCGAGCTTACAAAGCCGTTGGCAAACACAGGCACAACGTGGTGAATTATTAGCGGTGTCGGCCTCTGTGGCGGGGCAAATGGTCGGTTTTGCTGTGGCGGAACGTTTTATTCAAGCCAATGCAGAAGCAGAAGAATTATTATCACTGTTTGTCTTGCCCGCGTATCGCCATCAAGGCATTGCCACAACGCTGGTCAGACATTTACTGCCTACCGCGGGCACCCACTTAAAACGGGATACACACAAGGCTTAACCGTCCGCCCTGAGCCTGTCGAAGCCTGTCATGAGCCGGTCGAATGAGGAGGACGGTTAAGCTGGTTCGACACGCTCACAGCTCACCACGAACGGCTTAAGCTTTAACTGTACAGTCTTAAGTAGCCAAATAGTGCTGAATGAATTACCCGCGTATTGCCCTCAAGGAATAAGCACTAAACGTAACTATTCACCTCTACCCTTTGAAAAAGAGGGCTTTATCTAATAAACTCTCCCCTAAGCCTTTATTCCCTTTGGATGCTCTTTTCCAAAGACCTGTCATAGACTGCTCGAATGAGGGGTACTGAATAACTGAATAAGTACCACTCAACTTGTTAGACAATTATACCAACGTGTTGGCAAGCCCTATGTTCGCTGACCTTTTATCTTACTTAAGTTAGGAGCAATACCGTGGCAGATCCTGTTAATAGTACCCCCAGCACCAATCCTTTTGGTTTAACTGATGTCGGTAATTATGCCAGCCCCACCTTAGTCGATATTGATAACGATGGTGATCTGGATGCCTTTGTTGGTGAAAGGTATGGCAACACGCTGTTTTTCCGCAACACCGGCACGGCAAGCAGCCCTGTCTTTGCTGTCGCCAGCACCAATCCTTTTGGTTTAACTGATGTCGGTAATTATGCCAGCCCCACCTTAGTCGATATTGATAGCGATGGTGATCTGGATGCCTTTGTTGGTGAACTCTATGGCAAAACGCTGTTTTACCGCAACACCGGCACGGCAAGCCGCCCTATTTTTGCTGCCCCCAGCACCAATCCTTTTGGTTTAACTGATGTCGGCAGTCGGTCTAGCCCCACCTTTGCCGACATTGATGGCGATGGTGATCTGGATGCCTTTGTTGGTGGTAGTGAGTACTATGGCAACACACTGTTTTACCTCAACACCGGCACGGCAAGCAGCCCCGTTTTTGCTGTCGCCAGCACCAATCCTTTTGGTTTAACTGATGTCGGTAATTATGCCAGCCCCACCTTAGTCGATATTGATAACGATGGTGATCTGGATGCCTTTGTTGGTGAAAGGTATGGCAACACGCTGTTTTTCCG
>Ga0247833_1001974_pt1 | contig 31466 bp, 23 predicted proteins | sample LaCruzMarch2015__7_FD_187117 | JGI IMG/M metagenome (GOLD analysis project Ga0247833, IMG submission 187117) | Freshwater microbial communities from meromictic Lake La Cruz, Castile-La Mancha, Spain - LaCruzMarch2015_8m | ecosystem: Environmental > Aquatic > Freshwater > Lake | place: Spain... | reverse complement strand
AGAGTAAGTTCCACCTGTAATCACTGTGGAGGAGACAGGACATTAAAGGCTGCCGGGCTTTAGGAGTACCTCCAAAAGAATAAGGGCTGCCGGGCTTTAGGAGTACCTCCAAAAGAATGAATTATTATTAGCACTCTCTATTTCATCAACTTCTTCTTCTTCTACCCCTCCTCTGTCCCTCCTCGATGATGGCAGTGGGTGGAGGTGTCAGAGTCGTCACATCTATTTCCTCAGTAGCAATGACCTCCCCATCTATCACCTGACATCTATCTCCTCATTTATTTCTTGATTCAGAGTAGGAAAGGAAGTTGGAGGAAGTGGCGTAGTCACAGTGACGTTGACCTCCTCAGTCACACTAATGTCTGTCCCATCACCACTTATCACCTCAGTTACACTAATGTCTGTCTCATTACCACTTATCACCTCAGTCACATTGATGCCTATGCTCACAGACGAGGCAACTGGTGCTGTTGTTGTTGGTTCACTTCATTGCAAAAACGAACGACAACAAAGATATAACAGCTGAGTGAGTTAGTTGGGAAATGAAATTAGGAATCCGGTAGCAAAGTAGTCAACTCACATGGTTGGAGGGAATGTTGGAGCTATAGACGGAGCCGCCGTGGTTGCAATCGGAGGGAATGTTGGAGCTTTAGACGGAGCCTCCGTGGTTGCAATTAGAGGGAATGTTGGAGCTTTAGAAGGAGCTTTCGTATTAACATTGAAGGTTACTGGGCTCGAAGTCGTTGTCGTAAGTGAACCTGGTCCCAATGCAACAGTGTGATCATCCGCCGCGGAAATGTACGAAATAGAGCTGCCAAATGGAAATGTTAGGTCCACTGGCAGGACCTCGTTCTCGTTGTTTCCGTTACCGAGCTGACCATAGTCATTTAGGCCATTGCCAGAGACTGTCCCATCACCGTAAATGTAGAAGACAGTGCTAGCACTGGGTCCAGAGCCCAGAGCAACAATGTCGCCTCCACTTGCAATCGATAGCACTCCAAAGCTATCAGTCGAAGTTCCATCCCCTAGTTGCCCAACATCATTCCGTCCGCATGCAATAACCGATCCATCTGAAAGTAAAATGTACGTTGACTCCTTCCCCGCCTTGACTGATATCACATCCAGGGATGATCCAAGTTCTAAGACCGGATCCATAGGTACTGGTGACAATTGGGCCTCACTCTTAGTGTCAAGGCATAGTTGACCTTAGAGTTGCAAACGAGAAATATTGATGCGATGCAATGTTGAGTTGGCAAGGTTCTGCAATTAGCGAGGTTGAAAAAGTCAAGCACAGCTCTGTAACTCACCAAATGTGTTATCGCCCATTCCAAAAAGACCATCACTAGTCCTGACTAATGCAAACTTTTGACCTGCCGATATGCTTAGGACATCACTCATAATGATATTATCTTCAAACGTGGCATCAGTTGTTTCGATGACTGTTTCTCCAAGTCCCAATTGACCTTCTTCGTTACTGCCACAGCCGAAGAGGTTCCCCGAGGAGGTTAAAATCAAGGTGAATTCTCCTCCAACAACCGCACTCTTCACAACCTCGTTGTCTGGCAAGACTATTTGCGTTGGAATGAATCTGGATTCTATGTCATTGAGACACAATTGACCCTTGTTATTATTGCCAGCTGCGTATGCCTTGCCATCATCATCAATGAAGATAGAATGCATTAGCCCAGATCCCGTGGAACTCTCCACCCCAGCAGTCACGTTCCGAAATTTTGGTGCTCTTACTAGTACACGATCTAAGTCGTCTATTTCCAGGATAGGTCTTGCCTCATTAACTCCCTGCGTTAAGTCCGTGTCGGGCAGACCAAGATGTCCTCGATAGTTGTTGAGATCCTGGATTATTCCCCCAGCTCTCGCAACCCCGTCGGCCCCAATGTAGAGAGTATAAGATGAGCCTGTGGAAACATCAAGGGCAAACTCATTTGCATTCTTTGGAATTGGAATTTCCAGCGGCTCTTCACCCAGGCTCGCGGCTTCACCCCAAGCCCAAAGATTAGACAATCCATTTGAGCTAGTAGGTGCGTCGGTTTCAAAGCTAGTAGGTTCGTCGGAAACAGAGCTAGTAGGTTCATCTCTGTATTATTAGTGACAAAGAAAGACAAATCATTAAGTGAAATTAACGATGTTTGATGTTCGTAATAAACATAGCTTGACTTACGTTCCATCCAAATACGTTGGACTTAAGGTCGGTAACTTCGTTTCTTCGTCGTCCGACCGCGTTGGTGCCAGAGTAGGCTCGTCCCTGGGTATATTTCAGACAGAATTCAGTTAATGATTAGTAAGAGCTATGCTTAAAATTCGATGCGGACATCCATCATTGACTTACGTATCTTCTTCATCCTCATCCGCGGTCGGTTGCATTGTTGGATCCTCCGCCAGATACGTCGGGGACAATGTAGGTTGACCTGTCGGAATTAGCGATGGCATAAGAGTCGGTGAGTCTGACGGTGGTAGCGTTGTTGGTTTGTAAGAATACAATTCCTGAGATGGTGTGGACGATGGTGTGGACGATGGTTCTGTTGAAGGTGATGTTGATGGCGATGGTGTTGATGGCGAAGGTGTTGCAAACGTCGGAAAGTAAGTATCTATTGTGTCGTAGGTTGGAGAGTCTTTCGTGTTTGGATTGAGCAACGAGGAGAAGGAAATCAGATAAATGGTTAACGCATTTCAATGTTCAAAGCATTTCACTTCACTGTGCTCACTTACGTGTTGGCAATTGCTGAACTTTGCACGGATCGTAACTACTGCCCCAGTGGTTCGAAGAGCCACCATATTTATCACACTCGATTGGCTTTGGAATTGATGGTGGAGGTGGGGGCATCCAACTACTACCCCAACTAGGTTTTCCAGCCGGTTTGCCCAGACCTGGCTTGCCACTTGGTGCTGGCTTTGGTTTTGGTTTTGGTGGAAGGAGCACCTTGTCAATGACGTGAACGATGCCATTGCTCGCCATGATGTCAGCTGTGATGACATAAGCTTCATTCACCATAATACCTGCATCAGACACAGCAATTGTGACCAAATCTCCATTGACAGTCAGAACGTCACCACTAACAAGAGATGAGCTTGGAGCAGACGTGGCAATAACATGATACTTAAGAATGGTCTGAAGCTGTTCGATATTCTCAGGGAGGAGGAGAGAGTTGACAATTTCTGTTGGGAGTGCCGCAAATGCTTCATTGGTGGGGGCGAATACAGTGAAAGGACCAGGTCCAGAAAGAGTTTCGACTAAAGCAGCAGCAGTGACAGCAGCAACTAACGCCGACAAATCTTGATTTGCCACTGCAATATCGACAATTGTCCCAGGATTCATTGTCACGTCCATGGTCACGTCAGCATTAGCATCAACAATCATGGTAGGCTTGCCAAACAACGTTCCACCATGTTTCTTCTTCCTGTCTGTCTTTTTCCTTTTGCGAGTATTCTTCTTCTTCATATTTGCACCTCTGTGATGTATCTCCTTTGTCTGCATTTTACTGCCACTAATACTAGTAGTATCAGCATCGAGCAGTCCACCGTTGCCATATCGGAGATTCATATCAGTATCATCCTTTGTCCGTTTTCGTTTAGTTTTCAGTAGCCTCGCATTAGCACTAGTCCGACTAGTCATCTCTGTGCCCTTGTTCACAGCCAACTCTTTACGTCGTCGATCTTTGTCGAAGCTTTTGCCAATGGTTATTGCAGATTCTGAATGTGCTGACAATAGACAGAATGCTGCCAGTATGCTGCAAATCATAATGGCCGCCATTCTTCGATCGTTTGATGTATTTTTGCACCTCCTACGACGACGATCGGCTACATTCATTTCTTCTATCATGATCTGGAGATAATACTGCGTTGCTCACAAGTCCGAGAGATCTGTCATATATACTGAGCAATCTCGCGGTGACTTGACTTGAATTTCGTGAACGATAGAAACGAGTGCTACTCTGATCTAGAAACCGTTCAGCGTTGTGGGACTTGTGGTGAATTCGCTGGAGACCACCCACCCAAATTTTGTTCGAACGGATGGAGAAAGTAAGATTTGAGAGGGAAAGGGGCTTCCCGCTCAGAAAAGTTGACGCAAATTCTTCTCAGCGAGGAACGGGTATTTTACAACCATAACGTAAACCGCCGCCGTATCGTATTTAGATATTATTACTTGTCACCTTGCGCCATATGTCGTCTCTAAACCTAGGTGATCTCCCGGAAGGTGATCTTCTCCTCCCGGACGCTGGTGCGCAATTGGCCGCTGCTGCTGCGGCAATTCAAGGAGATGGTGAGGTCGTTGAGGGCATTCCCGGATCCATCCAAGACGTACCACGGATGCCAACTCTACCCGCAATCGGGACTTTGCCCACCATCCCTGTCATGGAAGCTGCGTCGTGGCCATGCCGGGGAATGCCGGGAGGTGGTGCATGCGTGCCCATTTCCAACGAGACCCTCCCGACGAGCTTTCCCATGCCATTCGAGATATCCAACGTCCGGGAGAAGAATGCCAGCGGTGCACTCCTATGTCTTGTCGTGGGGTGCAACAAGAATGCACAGGGTCGATCGACGACTGCCACGAAGGCCATGACTGATGCTGCCGCTGAGGGGGGTGAGGCGAATCCTAATCCCCCACGCTTCCACGGCGGGGGGGGATTTTGTCGATTCCATCACAACATGTACCTCATCCAAACTGGACAGGTCGAATCTTGGGACTGCAACTGTGGGCTGCGTGTCCTTGCCGAAAGTGACCGGTGTGGGAAGTGCCATCGTTGGAAGGGTGGGGTTAAGCGAGCTGGACTTGGACGACCGGCTGGCTCGACTCCCGCGAAGAAGAAGGCGAAGTCGTCCGACATGACAGCAACGTTGGCCGGTGTCCTCGAGGGTGGTGAGGAGGGCGTCACCACAATGCCGACCCTGGCGGGGACACACCCAACAGAAGTTCAAACCTCGAATATCCGTGAGGTGAACGCAAAGGGACGATCGCTGTGCAAGGTCGTGGGGTGCGACAAGCTCGACCAGGCGAAGAATGATGGGTTCTGTAGGAGGCATTACAGGTTGCTCGTTGGCAATCCCGACGATGCTGGGAAGGACGATAGCGCCAATCTCGAAGAAGGCGACATGGAAAACTGGAACTGTCCTTGTGGTCAGTTGATATCGTACCAACAGAAACGATGTGGGAAATGCAGCAAGGTGTGTACATATTTTGTATTTTCATTCATTAACTCATTATGCAACTTTCTCTCATCGTCATAATCGTGCCTTTTTCGTATTATAGTGGAAGGGAGGAACTCGCGAGCCATACAAGACGGAAAAGTTGGCGAAGAAAACTCAATTATACTTGCCGACCTATGATGAAGAAATCAAGGACGGTGATACAAGTTGGAAGTGTCAGTGCGGTAGCGCTGTGCCCTTGAACAAGACACGGTGTGGTAAATGTCACCACTGGCGTGGGGGGAAGCGTAAGGGAGGTTGGACGTTGAAGGCACCGTCCAATAACCCACTGGATGACAAGGGCATTGATTGGAGCATGGATTGGGAATGCTGTGGTGAGACCATTGTGGCCGAGAAGAGACGTTGCGGAAAATGCAATGGTTGGCGTGGTGGCAAGAGGGTGGCTAAAAATGGAGGACAATTGAAATTAGGCGACGAGGGTCCCATTCTCAGTAGTAACGAGGAAGGGTTAGGGTTGGCTGCATTAGCGTCTGCATTTGACACTGCTATCGAGCATGAGAAGATTGAAGAGAGTATTGAGGTTTAAATCTATGAGACGAGACGTGGGGCTGGGAGAATGATCTTTAAGTTGGGGACATGAGAAAACGTGTAAGATATATAACTTGACTACTGTATCTAAGATTGGCTTGGGACTTTGAAGTTGGATGGCGCTGTGTGTCAAATACATAACATAAATATATGTTCCTCTTTCATACTACAGTCTCCAGATCAATTGTCTCCGATTTTTTTTAGGGAAATATCCCTCTTGCCATGAGATATTCCATTGTCGTCCTGTTGGTCGCCGTGGCCGAATTTGACGGCCGCCGCTAATACCATCGGATAGTGCATTGTCTTGCGCTTCTTTTGGTACCCTACTTTAGTCTATAGCACACGTGTGTGCTGAGATTTGTCCGTTCTCCCGTCGTCGAAAGTGGGAAAATCATTGGCTGTGTCAGGGTAAGCGTTGTGGGAATGCTTTTGATGGCGTATTCTACGGTGGATTCATGTATCATAATCATAAAAGTGTAATGTAATTATGTTATTTAATAGAAATTATACGAATATTCTGCCCGAAAGACTCTCTTCCTCAGCTCGCCTGCTGTGTGAAATTTCATTCATCACAAGCGACGCAGCTTATCGAGCAGTAGGGAGAGCATACACGCACCAGAACATCATTTGGGACGAGATGATGACCAATAACCGCCTCCCTGACACAGCCGATACGCCATCAAACAGCGTTCCCACAATGTTTACCCTGACACACAGCGGATAAAACCCGAGTAGGGTTCCAAAAGAAGTGCAAGACAATGCACTATCCGATGGTATTAGCGGCGGCCGTCAAATTTGACCACGGCGACCAACAGGACGACAATGGGAAATATCCCACTTCAGGTGGGATATTTCCTGACAAAAAAAACGGAGACAATTGATCTGGAGACTGTAGTAGCAGTTGTAGAATTATATTCCAACCTATTTTTGCCCAACACCTATTTCTGGAAAATGATGCAAATCACAGCGTACCATGTCAAGAACATTAAAAATACCCATGCCCAACCATAGCAGCGTAACTTAATCGCCGCAATTTAAACATTAAGACATCACAGGCCCCCATCCCCCCCTTAATAAATACAGTTCGTCACTTCCAATAAACATTTCAAACTTCACATAGTTGCTCGGATATCTACTTCCTAAGCTTGAGAAGCAAGGCCTTGTTCCCCTTTATCTTCTTCTGAAGCTGGAGTAGTCCATACAACAATGCCTCAGCCGTGGGAGGACAGCCTGGGACATAAATATCCACCGGTACGATCCTATCACATCCTCGCACGACCGAGTAGGAATAATGATAATATCCTCCCCCATTTGCACAACTTCCCATGGATACGACCCATCGTGGTTCGGGCATTTGGTCATACACCTTCCGTAGTGCCGGTGCCATCTTATTCGTTAATGTACCAGCCACGATCATAACATCACTCTGACGAGGACTGGCCCGGAATACCATCCCAAATCGTTCCATATCATACCGCGATGCGGCAGCGTGCATCATTTCTACGGCACAGCATGCTAGACCAAAGGTCATGGGCCATAATGATCCCTTCCGTGCCCAGTTTACAAGATCGTCGACTTTTGAAACGGCGTACTCGACCTTGTTATTCACCTTGACGCCAGCACTCGCGTGACCGATGACACCGCCTGGACTGGTAAGTAATTCGTCGACACCATCGAGACGCGTGAGCTAAGAAGACGAAATTGAATTCATAGTGTAAGTATGGACGGAGCAGGTAGTGGAGGAGAAGACGAAAAAAGAATCAGAGAAGATAGATCATACAAAATAATCATCGAATATATAACGGATCTTCAATGGTGACAAAAACACACAGTCTACGCTTCATCGCCGCAGTCGCGAAGTGCATGTGTAGTAGAGTATTATTCACGTGCGAATCTATTTTTTATTCTTCCATAATCTATTCCCTTTGATCTCTCGTATCTTCATCGTCATTTAGCTTACCGAAGACGTGGTTGACGACACCTTCGCCGACATGGCTCGACATGCCATGCTATTATTAGTAGGCCGTGGGATGACGATCCCGCCGGAGCATCGACGCAAACCAAGGCGCAGTGAGGAGCCAAACATCGTCGTCATGGTGATCTCGCGGAGGATATCTTCTGAGTTCTTAGTTGGCGCAAAAATTATTTTCCGGGGTCGCGATTTTCATTTCAGTTGGCGACAACATGACAACGGCATAAGTCTCTGGGCCGCATCGCAATCAACAACGCAACGATAACATACATATCTAGAGACCTCCTCGACTCCACGGCGTAAGGTTACAGGCCGCATTGTCCGGCGTCGTCGTCCTCGTCGCTGACTAATTTGGGAAGGAGTCTCATCACGAAATCGAAAAATATCATGGCCACTACAGATGATGCCGAGCGAACGCGAACGCCTTCGCGAGGAGGTCCTCGGCCTCGAACGCCTCTATCTTGGGTAGACTCCAATCTAGTTCGTCCTGATTCACGCGGATCGGCAGTGAAGCCTTCTTCTCGGGCAGTCGGCAATACTAATGAGAGTGGTGGTGAAATGGGCATTGCTGCGAATTCCACAACGAAGAAGAGTCGTGGACGATCGACGAAGACTCATCGTCGAAAGCAGCCTCGCGAACGTAACACACCCTTCATCTTCGACGATTCGATCAATAATAGCCCACTACGTGAGCAGCCTCATCAATACTCTAGTGAAATGGGTGAAGCGATCATTGCCAACAATGACCACTCTGCGGCGATCGATAGTAGTGCAGTCACTTCATCATCATCCGTATTCCGACATGCATACATTCACAACGATCTGCCATCCATCCTAACCATGGGCCTCGGTCGTCCCATCAATGAGAGCTATGAAGGTTCTGAGACATGGCGTGATTTCAAACTTGGAGATGAGATGATGTTAGTTCATGATTCAGATCTATCATCGGAGGTTGAAAAGTCTACCGCTGATGTTGAATATGGCGAAGTATTGGTCGGAGCATTAGCGAATGAGCCATCGAATCTATTATCAAATGTAGATGTTGATGATTTGACTTGTCGTAATGCGAGTGAGGAATCATTTTATAGCTGCAAATCCGACAACAACAACAACGAGGCTTTGTTGATATCATCATCAACTGTATTCCGACATCCATACACTAACGATTCGAACAACATTGATTTGAAGTTGGCTCGTCCCGTGAATGAAAGTTATGACAGTGCCGAGTTTCATAGAGGAGAGGAACGCACGGTAAATGATTCGGAACTTTCCGAAGAGGTGGAAAAGGCTACGTCCGATATCAATTCTAACAATTTGTTAGTCGGAGCCTTGTCAAGCGAATTGCTTAATCGATTGCATCAATATACTGGTAGCTCTATGAGCACTTCAAGTGAGGAGTCATTGTTGAGCTACAGAGCTGACAATGACGCGAATAAGTTGAAGAAGACAAAGATTCGATCAATGAATAATACTGCGACCAACTATCATGCCAGTGACAACATCACGTACGATTCGCAACGGTGGGAGGATAGACAATGCGCAGTTTTTACCGCCTGGTTGAATACCGCGTTTCATCCGGAGGGTGACTCTAATAGAGTAAATGACGAACAGCTCCTCTTGGAATGGAATGCTGCTACTCAACTATTCGACTCGCCGGAAATGCAAGCCATTCGATCGTCCGTGGAGAGTGAGGTCAAGTATGGCCGACTTGCTATCGCGCCTAGATCCGACGAAGGTCATCTTGCCACGGCGTCAGGGTCTGATCGCAATGTTCTTGATGAAGTGCATGTACGAGAACAGCTCGCTGAGTTACTGTTGTCATACGCTCCTCGGTGGCTTCAGCTGGGTTTAGGCATCGTACTTAGATCTAACAACAGTGAGCTTATCTCGGTAAGTCATCAATCATCCACTTTATTGTGTATTAATGTCGTCATGGAACTCTTCTAATATAAACCATTGGACAACTAATAAGCAGACCAGTCATTGCATGTCGAGAGGATCTCTGAATAAGGTGATACTTGAAAGGGTGTTGACGGATCCGTCTGTAGTTCGAAAGTATACGGCTGGCCGATGTAAAACTCCGTCGGGTAAATACGAATCCAAGATGCGGATTGCAATTCATCGACATGCTCTCTCTCAAATCATGGTTCTTGTGTACTTTCTTGATAGTGCAAAGAGGAATCTTTTGTTATTTGATGATCCATGCCTTTTTGAGAAATCATCCAGCATCAAGTCGTCCGAACAAGTGTTGATTTCTTTATGCCAAGATTGCTTCTCAATGCAAAGAAGTGTGATCAAGCATCTGGCATACAAGGGAATTTCTGTCTCTCATGTTCAACACCCCATAGATGAGTACGACTGGCATGTTAAGAATTTAGCAGTGGATCTCAAGGATGGAGTTTGTCTTGCTAAATTGATTGACACTCTCACAAATACATCCGGTCTTATTTCGTTAATGCGCTTGCCGGCATTGACCAAACAGCACAACATCTACAACGTGAACTATGTACTTGCCGCGTTGAGACAGCTTGGAGTGCGCAACATCTCCGACATAACCACCGCACACATTGTCGCTGCTCATCAGCCTAGGATTCTTCAGCTGCTCTGGTCAATCATTTTGTACTTTCAAGTTCCGCAATTCAAGCCCGACATCATTGAGTATAAATCTACAAGGCTAATACAGAGTCATGTCAGGAAGTTTTTAGGGATGAGGTCTTATCATCTCTTACGTCGCGGATCAGTATCAATTCAAGCAGCGTATCGTGGCTTCGTTGTTATGACCAAAGCACGTAAAGAACGAAGTGCATCGATATCAATTCAGAAGATTTGGCGAGGCTACGACACACACGTGGCATATGGGTTCAATTTATTGGCCATCAGCACCATCCAACGTTTCTGCAGACGCCTCGTGTCGCGTAAACACAATGCGGCAGTAGATATCCAGAGGACATGGCGTAGATACTACGGCAGAATAAATGCTGCCTATTGGACCAATGTAGCGACAATCATCCAACGCTTTTGGCGGGGATATTCTGCAAGAATCAGATACAAGTTTGACATGGTGGACATTGTAACTGTCCAGAACTTGTGCAGGCGTTACATTGCACGGAAACGAACAATGAGAGCAGTTAACGCAATGCACAATGCTTCGATTGTAATTCAGAAAGTATGGCGTGGCTATCATGCTAAACTTTCGTACGGATTTGATTTGATGGACATCATCATAGCGCAAAGCATATGCAGGAGATTTATAGTTCGGAAAATAATTGTGAGAAGTAATACATGTGCGGTCAAAGTGCAGAGAGTTTTCCGAGGCTGGTCGTGTCGAGAGCAATTCGGCGAAAGTCAAGTGATAATTCCTGCCATATTCCGACACTCGTTCATTATAAAATCGATCGGTGAAGAAATAGAAAGCCTCAAATTAGTGCATGGTCGTCCCTTGAATGAGAGTTACGACAGTGAACTTTTCGCAAAAAATAGTTGGAGCAAAGTAAACGATTCAGATCTATCTTTAGAGGTGGAGGCAGCTTCTGCTGATGTAGGATCTAGCGAATTGTTGGCCGGAGCCTTGTCACAAAATTTGTTGAATCGATTAGACCATATTGTTAGTTCCAATGACGATACTCGAAATGATGACCCCTTGGACACTGCCTCAAGCAACGACGAAGAAGGTGGCGTAGAAATCATAAATACAGAGTCTTTCATGTTTCGACGTCAATACGAATCAATCGATGACGTTTCCTCATGTTTAGATTTAAAGTTGGGCCGTCCAGTCAATGAAAGCTACGATAGTCCTGACGCCCAGAGTTGTTGTCGTAATTTTGAGCGCACACTGAATGATTCAGACCTCTCTCTCGAGGTAGAAATGGTTTCCACAAATGCCGCACATAATCCATTGTTGATTGACTCCGTGACTGATGATTTATTGTCAATTCTCCTGAGTCCGATCGAGGACAAGAGTAACACTGATCACAAACTTGAATCTGCAGTCAATTCATCCAACCACGATGCTGATGAAGTGGAATTTACCACCAGACATGCATACAGGAAGCAAGATTATGGTGCGGAAGGAAAGATTTCCCGACAAGTTGCAAATATTGCTGAGAATGATGACAATGCAACAAGCAAAAGAATCACGTCTCTGAATGTTGATGATGCGGCTGCTTCAGCTGCCATAATTATTCAGAAGTTCTACAGAAGTAGCGCAGCTCGTGAGCGCTTCGTATTCACCAAATTTGCCGCACTTATGATTCAATCTTCCTTCAGAAGGCACCTTGTCCAGACTCATCATCGCCATTTGTGCAAGTCTACAGTTCTCGTTCAAGCATATTACCGAGGGGGAAGAGTAAGACAAGAGTTGGCATTACAACGATTAGAAATCTTTGCTACAACTCAAATACAGCGAATATGGAGAGGTTATAGGTCAAATATTACTTTCATCCTATTAAGTCTGGCTGCAATCAAGCTCCAGTCGCTGGTTAGGAGGAAGTTGAGCGTCATTAAATATCGCGAAATGCTTGAGACATCAAGAGAAATAGCCTCGAGAGATGCAGCTGTGGCAATTCAGAAGATCTACAGAGGCTTTGCAGTTCGTGATCACTCCTTTCTAACTAATTTCGCTGCTACAATCATTCAATCCTCCTTTAGGAGGCATCTCTGTTTGACCAAGTATCGCACTCTACGCCTATCGGCAAATCTTGCTCAAGCGCTCTACAGAGGGAGAAGAGTGAGACAAGAAACTAATGCATATCTGGTACAGTTGGAGGTTGAGCGTAACAGAATACACGCACTGCAGCGATTAGAAATGTTCGCTGCCACCCAGATACAACGTCTTTGGAGATGTTACAAAGCAAATACCGATTTCATGATGCTGCTGTTGTCAGCAATCAAAATCCAATCATTAGTTAGAGGTAGAAAAGAACGGCAACAAGCGGGCATTAGACGTCTAAAGGCAGTCATTTTGCAAGCGGCGAGCCGCATGTTCTTGGCAAAGCTTGAGAGGTCGAGAATCCGTACTGCAGTGACTGATTTGCGGCGATCTGCCGCTGCCACCGAAATACAGAGCTCCTGGAGAGGGTATAGAGCAAATGTCAGCTTCATGTCTACGGTCATGTCAGCATTGAAAATTCAGTCATTCATTAGGACTTCTTTGGCACATAATAAGGCAGCAAGGTTGGCAAAGGAAAGGTGTACTGTTAAGGCAAGAATCGAGCGAGAAAGAATCTTGGCCGAAAAACGACAATGGGTCGCCGCGGTAGCCACTCAATTTACTGCAAAATCCTCCTCTAACTTTAGAGAAGTATCAAAATTTCCACCCTCATCAATCAAGATCAACGTTACAGGGCACTGCTTTTCTCCTTGTGTATCGGATATGAGTGCGGCCAACGAAGTTGTCGTGCCAACCAACGTACTCTCTGATGCAATAAGAACTGTCCAAACAAGTAAGAACTTTCATGATTTGCTGAATTCCGTTGTAATAATGGAGAAGTTGACAAGTCGATCTATTGATGCCTGTCTACTGATTGTCAATGAACACGTTCACGAAGATTTAATCTCAATGTTATGCCGATGCAATCGAAGCATACCGCACTTGGAGCTAATACGTGCGATATTGTCAGTCTTGACCAACCTGTCGCAACACCCTCCTCTAATATCTCGATTGGCTTCTGAGAGAACCATCAACACATTAACGGACTTGGTCCATTCATTTAGGGATAAGTCCAAGTTGCTATTACTATCTTCATCTCTTTTGGAAAGGATGTTGCGTGGTAACCAACGTCTAGTACCGAAGTACTCTACCCCTGAGAATAAAAAGCGTTTGCTTGGTATCGTCTCTCTGTGTAAGGAAAGGGTGAGCAAGCTTGATGATACACAAAAGGGTATACGGTGTTTAGAGAACGTTATCCTTATTTGTGAATGCCAGGCAGCCTCTGCTAATTATTTATAATAGCTGACTCTTAATTATTAACGTTTTGGCAAACAATCTATCTAAAACAGGTTGTACAATCCTATACTCCTAGCAGCTATCATGCAGACTCAACCTCAACCTTGTACTCATGTATAGCTTGCATAGCATCCCGCCTCACATCCTCACCATCCCCAATAAGCCAAACGAAGGCTGCAAATGAAATCAGATCCGTCGAACGTTTTACTTTGTCACCCACAGTACGCATTATAGTATGACTAAATGAGAGAGAGGCAGAATGGCGAGGAGGGATGAAGAGACGAAGCACGAGATGAGCGTGGCAAATGAGTGTGTTTTGTTTGCAGTGTATGCATATAAATTCTATCAGTCTGTGTCAAGATGATGTCCATACACAAACATTGTCCAAATGACTAAACATGAGAACAAACCCAAACTTCAAACGCCCATCGACGCGAGGACGAATTCCGAGTCGCCACCGTGCATGCTATTTACTACTCACCTATGATAGGACGTTAACCTATCAAAGTTATCACCCGACACGGACTTGATAATCCCAGCCTTATCCGACGGGACGTATGCCTGTGCTGCCACCTTCGTTGGACGGAATGTGGGTGGCATCTTAATCGGGAAACCACAATGTGCATCAATCATAGCCTCGAAGGGGAACCAACCACTAATTGTGGCTTCAGCCATTGCCGCCTTCCGTCCACCTGCCATCCGACCAGCAATTTCAATCATGACCGGTTCCACATATTTATCCTTACTTTCATCATACGTAGCTTTAATCTCACAATGTCCAACACCATATTTGATTCCCACGGCACGACACACTCCCTCAGCATATTTGACAATAGAGGCAAATTTCTTATCGGTTGGGTCGACCATCTCCTGGAAGGTATTCACCATTGTTCCGGCAACATTCACCTTGTGATATAGCCAAATATCAGTTACACGTACAGCACGTGCAGTGGCTGGACTGGCAATTAGATTTACCGCGAATTCATCTCCCCCCAGGAACTCCTGACAGTTACAATTCAAGTTTATTTACATCACCCCCGAGATAATTCAGAAATATCATGGACAGCGCGAATGAATGAGAATTTTAACATTGAAAATGATAAGGAAATCCATGAAAGGGTGTATACAACACTCGTTCCGCCCTTTACGCACCTCAAGGAGTGCATATTGTGTCTTCCGTCCATCGGGTCCAACCGATCGTACAATCTCCCCCGAATGGAGTACCGCTTCAGCCTCATCCTTACAAATGTACACATCCATGGTACTAAAACCACGTGGGGTCTTGACTACCACAGGATACTCTAATTCCAATTCATCAATTGCCGATTTGACATCCGCACCAGTCCCATCCGTCAGTCGAGCAAACTTCGCCACACGCAGTCCTGCATTCGCTACAACACTTTTCATCAACCCTTTGTCTCGTCGAGCACTTGCTAACCCTAAATCATTCACACTTGTTAATCCTAATAATGCACCTAGAATGTCAGAATAATCCACGGCTGCCTCCCGACAGGGCAATACGCCCAAAAATCGTAAATGCTGTTGAGATTCAATGGTCTTTAAATGTGCTGCACATTCGACAATATCAAACTTGGATGCGTGAGGCGGTTCATATACCTGATGAAATCCCTCCTGTAGTAATGCCGCGGCGGTCGGGTTGGCTGAGATGTTGAGTCCCTGTGCACCATCATTCGGTTTGGGTACGACTGCCATAATCATTAGACCCTTTTTAATACCCGCTTGGGCTAGATAGATGCTCTCGGGGAATTTCCTAATACCAATTATCAGACATGGCTACGAATACAAAAAAATAACGACAATTACACAAACTACAACACTCACGGATCAAGTAATACAATGGCATTTTGTAACACAGGCTCGGGATCACTGAATTGATTCACGGGATCTTTGACAATTTCAGTCGCCACCACACGATGATGTACCGGTGGATCATCATTATTGTTCGCATTATTCGTGAATAAATCCGCCACTAGTCCGTATTTGCGTTCGGCAGGTTTTTTAGGCCACGTCGTTGCCAATGTGGGTTGTTGGATGATATTGTCTGGATTACGGAATTGAGCGCCGATTAATGCCTCGTGGTGTGCGGTTGTAGTGCCATTGCTGTTAGCCACTTCGCCAGTAATGGAGACTGTGCGTAAGCCTTCTTCGGCATCCTGTGGCGTGGGGGCGGTGGACATCTTTTATTGTAGTGAGATGGGGCAAACTCGACGGCAAACGGCAATGATGGTTGGGGTTTGTCAAAGATTCAGAAGGTAGGATTCTGTGTGGTCGACAGGTAGGGGCTCCGCCGTGGTATTGCTCGGTGTCCTCAACAAAATTAATGTTTTCGACCATTGATTTCCTAGGTTAATTCAGTCTCGATGCTTGTCAATCTCTCACCGAACAACTTACGCAGTCTGATACTTCAGTTGTTAAGTGTTTCAATAATGTGTGCTATATCATTACATAAATATGTATACATTATCCTCCTCACTTCTTCTTATACCTCAACATCCTCAATACCGTCAATGTTGTCATCATCACTGTCAAAGTTGTTGTCGTTTATGTCGACGTCGACGTAGGAACGCACAAAATCAGGAGGCAGAAGATACGGCAACACATTTTCAATGACATGGTCAGCTCCACAGCTGATGCGACACTGCAGTCTAAAATCTGATTGATCCATCCTCATTTTCTTGTTACCTTCACCCATTGCCTTTTCGTGGTCTAAACTAAAGATCCTTGCCTTCCACAGCGCAAGTTCCAGCAATGATGTTGATTCCTTCAATTTCCGATACTCCGACTCATAATACTGAAGTTTTGTGATAGTTTCGGCACGCCATTCTTGCCTATTGAAATCATCATCGTCACAATCGCCATTCCAATCATCTGCCATGGCGTCTCGAAAATGTTTTACACCAATTGCATTTACACGAGTTGCAATGCTGGATCTGGTGAGAAAGCAAAATGTCTTAGGATTCGCTTGAGGCGCAGCCCACACTGTACGTTCAGCCAACACTGCACGTTCAGCCAACTCATTAAGAACTTGATCCCAATCAATATTGTATCCCGAAGATAAAGTTTGTTGAGTATTCAGTAGATTTCTAATCACACCCTCCGGTGCATTAGCTTTTCCTATTGTTAGTAGCATGTCGTTCCAATCAAATTCATGATCCGGATAGAGAGATTGATAACTATTAACAATGAACTGAACAATCTCACTTGGTACATCCCCCCATACGGCATACAGAAGTGGTGGTGCCCCCCACACATCTTCTACAATTAAGTTTTCAGGGTACTTTTCAATCATGAGATGATATAGCTCAAGCTGTTGGACAGTCGAGCACGCCAAAATATGAAGGGGTGTCATCCCTAAACAATCTTGGTGAAGGCCAGTTGGATCCAGCTCGCCATTCTCGCCTATTGTGATTGAATTTAAGAATTCCTCCGCAGTCATTTGATTGTAGTAAGATTTGAAGTACATCTTTCCATGAATTGGAAGTTCATCAAATCGGATCTTGAGTGCGTTCACAATTGCCTCAACCGTGCCAAAAATGTGTAATAGATCCGTGCAGTCCTTAAAAGCATGATGCGTAACCACAGTGTTGGATGCGAGGGCAGCATTCCGTAATGAATGGCAACAGACGAACGCATATTGTTCTACTTCAATGATATGTTCTGGTAACTCCAAGGAAAATATGCGTCGACAATTGCCGAGCATACAGAGAGGGATTGTGGTAACGAGTGGCGGATTTCTGAATTTGGTGAAGTTGCAACACTGGAAGGCGTAATTTCCAATACTCTCCACTCCATCAGATAGTTGTACTTTATTCAAGGCTGTGCACCTGTAGAATGCATGACCACTAATTTCACGTAGACTGTAATGAAGCTCAACTTCTTGCAATTGTCGTCGATAATAGAATGCTTCGTGTGGTATTGCCAGCACAGACGGATCCACCCTGACACGAACAACGCCCTTTGGAGCAACAGCTCCTTCGCCCACCCCGGTATAGACAAACACCTCAACAGTGTCGTCAGCCATGCTAGAAGAGACCCTGCTTCTTTCTCCCTCCCACACCACCCACTTTCACTTCTCCTTCCCCTGGTGGCGCCAAAATTTACTGCACCCTGATCGACCGACACCACCAAACAACATGTCCACGACGGCCAGCCTCGGGACGGCCTCAGCGTCTGCGGAGGGTGCAGTCCTCGTCGATGAAGGTACTACAGCAGCTGCTATCGAGGCCATGGATACCTCGCCCAGTACCGGACCACCCGACTTTGTCTCTCCTCCTCCTGCCAAGTCAACCACGGCGAATCCAACTACAGTCAGGGCCACGGCCAACAATGCTATTACCAAGAAAAGTAGTACTAGCAGCAGTAGTGGTCTGGGCAATAATGATCATACTAGTAGTGATGAGAATACCTTCTTATTCACCTCGGAATCCGTAACCGAAAGTCATCCCGATAAATTATGCGATGTCATTTCCGACGCCATCGTCGACGCGTGCCTGTCGCTCGACCCTACGTCCCGCGTGGCATGCGAAACCGTCTGCAAGACGGGCGTGGTCATAGTGCTCGGCGAAATTACCACATCGGCATCCATCAATTACGAGCAGGTCATACGCGATGCCGTGCGGGATGCCGGCTACGATGATCCGGCCAAGGGATTGGATTATAAAACGTGCAATGTCATCGTGGCATTGGAGGAACAAAGTCCCGATATTGCACAAGCGGTCGACTCGACGAAGGTGGAAGATGCCGGTGCGGGAGATAGCTGTGTAGTCTTCGGTTATGCATGTGATGAAACGCCGACCCACATGCCATTGAGTCATGTACTGGCAACTGCGTTGGCCATGAGACTTGCCAAGGTCCGTCGAGATGGTACTATTGATTGGATCCGTCCTGATGGGAAGGCACAACTTACTATGGAATATGAATTGTCAAGCAATAGCAGTATTAGTGGTGGTGCTAGTGGTGGTGGTGGCGGCACTGCTGCTAATAATGGGAGTGGTAGTAGTAATACGAATAGTGGAATCATCAACGGTGGTGGTCCAGTACCAAAACGTGTCCATTCCATAGTCATATCGGCCCAGCATTCCGAGGAAGTTAGTAATGATAAAATATCGGCCGACTTAATGGAACATGTCGTCCGGCCTGTCATACCCGAAAAGTATTTGGATGAGGCGACCATATATCATATGAACCCCAGCGGTCGATTCGTTATTGGTGGTCCGCATTCCGATTGTGGTATGACCGGACGTAAGAGTGTCGTTGATGCGTATGGTGGGTGGGGTGGACATGGTGGAGGGTCACTTAGTGGTAAGGACGCCACGAAGGTGGATCGATCTGGTTCCTATGCAGCACGATGGGTAGCAAAAAGTTTAGTCGCGGGGGGATACTGCACACGCTGTACTGTCCAACTATCATATGCTATTGGTGTGGCATTCCCATTATCCACAAGTGTGGATACACATGGAACAAATACTGGCAAGGATGGCCGGACGACTGATCGAGATTTAGTCCGTCTTGTCGAAGAGAAGTTTGACTTACGACCGGGCTGTATTGTGAAGGATTTAGAATTACGTAAACCAATCATGAGAAAGACTGCTGCATATGGACACTTTGGACGAGAGGAGGAGGAATTTCGTTGGGAGAAGGTAAAGGACATTTAAGTAAGGTTGGTGATATGGATGAAACTCTTGCTTGGGTGGGTATGCATGGGGGGCAGGGGATGTGAGTGAGGCAACATTGTGTTTGTTTGGAGTACTTAAATGAGAACGGAAAACACGAATTACCGTGAAAGCTTACTTTGAACGAGACTTAATTTTAGTTACCACATTTCATCACATACTGCCCTCTCTGGATACAAATTTCTGTACATTCAAGTCAATCTCACATATATATATCAAATCGAGGTGCACCTTCATCATGACATTTAATTAATTTCAGCATGAACATAGCCATCCTCAATACGATCAGGCGAAGAATTCTGTTCGATTTTCATATCCTCCTTATAATGATCATACGATTCAAGTTCCTCATTCTCTACATCTCTCTTGGCACGCATATCCAATACCTTAAGCACTCCTAACAATAGAGCAAAGAAGAAGCAGTGACAGATCATCCAAAAGTCAGTATAGGCAGTTAGGACAGCCCATTGGCCGAACCATCCATAGACCGAGTCCTCAAAGAAACGATTATCAGTTTCGATTGTCCCCTGAACGGTTGTTAGTAGATTCATAAGAGTGAATATACCGAAGGTAACAAGAGCAAAGATTAATCCCATCCGTTCCTTGCCGGTATACATGGTATACAAGCCAAAGATTGTCAAGGCAGTGAATAAAAGGATGGAACAGGCGTAGACAAACTTCATCCCACCCTCCTCTGACTCCGACGTCATTCCCATTTCCTCACGTTGACGATCATCTTCCATCTCGATCTGTCCACCAAATAGATAATACCAGCCAGGGATGACAGCTCGAACCATATTATTATTATTATCACCCTGGCCTCCACCCTGCTGCTGTTGACCATTTTGATTCTGATACATGGCTTGATACTTCTTGGCATTATACTTGCATTTGAAGTCATACCAACTGCAGGAATTGTAGTACGATCCATTCCAATAATTGTTATTATAATTCCCATTCTGTTGCTGTTCGTACTGACGTTGCTGTTGCTCATACTGCCGCTGCTGTTGTTGGTACATTCTATATTGACTGTGCAATTAGTATACATCAAGCAAAATGAACACGTTTGCTGAAGTCCAAATAACGCGAAGCATTGTAAAATAAAAAGATAAAAAGATAAAACTGGAAGTTCTCTCACCCGTAGTATGCGTAATAGGAATTACGTTCAGCAGACCATTTGCATAGCGGGACGATGGTAACAAGGAGGGATGAGATCGCCCATGCGGCTAATAGAAAGCCCGAACTACCACGCTTGGCCCATCCGTCACGTAACTTGGAACGCATAATACTAATGTCGGTATCGGCCGTGGTTATCCCGGGTACAGCATCCGAGTTCGTCCAACCAATGCTTGGAAATTGTACCATGTTTCTGTTCTTCTTTTGACTATTAAATCTTTCAATTGCTAATTGAGCCTGCTGTTGTCGATAAACGATTGGTGAGTTTACAATTGCAGCAGGGTCAGAGGATGTGGAATATGGAATGTTAAGGTCAAGCATCCCTGCCTTGGTGGCCATCATGACTGTAATGATCACGAGGTTAATACTCACAAGATGCGCGATGGGGGGTGTTGTCGTGGAAATGCCTTACAAGCCTTCATCGGCGAGACTTGGGCCTCCAAACGGCGAGTTTCTCAAGCGTTGGGTTGATTCTTTTCTCTTCTCCGAGTTTTGCATAGGTAGGTGCACGATGACGGTTGTTCAAACCTCTCGTCATCGTGCACCTCCTGCGTTTATTGTGCAAACGGAGGATTGCTGCAGTAAGCCTATCGAAACGACGAACAGGCTAGGAATGATGAGCTACGTATAAACAGTAACGAATTAAAACAATGTATAATAGACGACATGAACAGCGACGAATGTCAACGAAAGCTGTGTGCGGGGTGTCCGTATTGTCTATAGTTGGCTCAGCATCGTTGATAAGCGCTGCGAGTGATGGAGCTTATGATCATGCGCAACTTCGCGGGGACATAATATTAGCACCTGAACTTCGAAATGTTCGAGGAAGAGATCGACGAATAATGCAGCAGACTATCTACGCACCACAAGATATGAAGATATTCCATCAACTTCCTTCGATGGCAGTCGATATTCAGAGGAGTGGAGAATTCATACCGCCTCCACCCAACGAGCCACCTCCATTGCAAATAATCACACCAACTAAGTATAACCCACTAACTCCGTACTATCCCAACCTTATTACGCATACATGTCATGCGGATCATAATTATCCAGAGTATTATTTGTACGATATTAATGCATACTTTAGTCATTCATCACAGACATGTTGTGAATTGCAATTCGTTGGTGTGGATGTGGAATACTGCAATCAAGACGCTGGTACTGATGCGTCCATTATACAACAAACAATTGATGCTGGTGTAGATGATGATATTGTTTTAGCCGATATGGTGGTAATGAATGGTATGATAAAGAAGAAGGAGGCATATCGATTAGATGATGTTATGCTTTCTCATAAAGAAAGTGGTGGAATATATGGTGGTGATGCAGGAGGAACGAAGAAACTTATGATGCATCACGATACCTCTTCTTATGTGGAGGATAAAGCTCATGATAATGCATCCTCGACAACAAAGGCGGGTAAGACAAAATCGAGCAAACATCAAAAAGGCAGTAAGATTGCCAGTAGCAGCAGTGAGTCAGTATCATCATCATCATCAGAAAGCAGGTATAACTATTGCGGTACAAGCTTTGTCAATGCCAATATCAATTGTGATACGCCTTGTGCTAGTGGTACAGATGCCGACTGTCCACAGGGTGAAACCTGTTTTGCCAATGTCGATGCTTGTCCTGCGACTGTCGGAGTGCTAGATAAATGCAAGCGACGCCGTGTCTTGCAGTGGGATTATGAATATGATGAGTACGATCATAATGGCGAGTATGATGATTATTATGACTCCAAGTCCTCAAAAGGTGCCAAGTCGAAAGCCTCCAAAATGTCCAAGAGTGCTAAGTCCAAGACTGCCAAGTCCAAGATTGCAAAGGTTCAACATCACGACCCTACTTGCTCACCAACACATGCACCAATCATGTCGTCGCCAGAGCTAAGCTCAAGTCCGACTGCGCCAGCGACACAATTTATGTCTATGCCCTCGATTGGTCCGTATGGTGATGCCACAAATTCACCCACACTGAAGGGTAGCGGCACAGGAGAGGGATCCACATTCGCTCCCACAAGTCATACATATTCTCCTACACTCGTCCTACTGTCAATGTCAATGGCGTCGTTCTCGCCAACCACAAAGATTCCAGTTGTTGAGAATGACACTGATTCTCCGTCATCCTTGACAATGTCAACGTATCCAACGTATTCACCAGATGCTACGTATTATCCTACACAAGAGGGTAGTGGCAGTGGGAGTGACGGTAGTAGTTGGGGTGGCGGCTGGGGTGGTGGTAAAATGCCGTCGCATACACCCACAATGAGTGGTAGTGGAGGCTGGGGTGGTGGTGGTAAAATACCAACATATCATCCAACACAGCGAACGTATGCTCCCACTGTGACAATATCAACGTATTACCCCACCACATCACAAACTGAAGAATCTATCTCACCAACCACGGATGGAACTATCCTGCCAACTATAGAGCCAACCACAGAGCCAACCACAGAGCCAACCACAGAGCCAACCATGGATGATTTAACAACAGAGCTTCCAACTACGAGCGGTACGATTGGTCCTCCGTTAGACTTGTTAGTTTGGGGATCACCACTTTCCACCTCGCAGTCAGATGACAACGGCAATATATTGATTCCGTTGGACATTGATATTGCCGGTATTGATGCTAGTGCAGGGACCAGGTATTCAGTTATCATTTATCCAGATGGTCGAGCATTCTCTACGGGCTATATAACCGACCCAAATGGTAGTGATTATCATGGTCATTTGGGTATACGTCCAGAAGTACTCGTGGATGGACAAAATATGTTTAATGAAATTGATCGTGCATATGATCCCGATGAAGGAGGATTGACCTTTCCGCCAAGATTCAAGAAGGCATTTGCGGGTGTCGAAAATAGTGAGGGCATGGGTGATATTCATACAATACTGCTGGATACAAAAGGCAATGCCTGGGCTACAGGGAGCAATAGTGCAGGTCAATTATGTGTGGGTGATACACTCGATAAATTGATCCCACAGCGTATACCACTTCAAAACATTGTGGATGTGGCAATTGGAGGTCAGCATACCCTGTTGTTAGATTCAGAGGGCGTCATCTACGGCTGTGGTTCAAACGCTGTTGGACAACTTGGACTTGAAGATTCTGAGGCAGAATCACTTATTCCTGTCAAGCTTGACATTCAAGTTCCTGCCACTAGCATCTCTGCCGGAAAAGATCACTCGTTAATAATAGCCGAAGATGGAATTTATACAATGGGCTCCAATGAATATGGGCAGTTATGTGTTGACACTCAAGGTGAAAATATTGTCACTCCAAGTGTATTTGATGTTGAAGAAAAGGTAGTTGTAGCTTTTAAAGCCACGCGAGAGTCGAGTTATATACTTTATGACGATGGAAGCGTAAATTCGTGTGGAAGGAACAACTTTGGACAGCTTGGTGATGGGACGGAGGAGGATTCGTTTCTGGCCACAGTCACCTTTCCAGAGGGAACTAACGTTGTTCGGTTGCTTGGCGTCGGGCCAAGCTCGTATTCAGCATTCTTCGTAACAGAAGACGAGATTGTTTATGGCGCAGGATTGAATGATTATGGCCAACTTGGAGTTGGCGACGAAGAGAATCGCAATGTTCCAACGCTGATCAAGCTGCAAGATGGGGTTGAGGTATTTACTTTATCATCCGCCGAAGATCATACCCTTGCATTAAAGGAGGGTGGAATCGATGGCACATTTCCTACAATAGCACCCATGGGTGGTGGCTCTTACGCACCTACAATTGTACCTACGATGGAATCGACTGTAGTCGTCATCACTGACTCACCAACAATTGAAGTCATTCCAACATTAAATCCTACAGTTACTGAAACGTTTGCTCCTACGCAGACTGGTCTAGAATACTTCTTTTGGGGAGCACCCGAAGCAGTCGGCCAACCACTCGATACACCTGATGTATTAACACCTCTAAATGTCGGCGATGGAATAATCTTTTCCGGTGCTGGAACAAAGTACACTATATTGATCCTGAAAGACGGCAGCGCGTTGGCTGCTGGGTACATAGAAAGTATTGACAATTATGAAGGTCATCTGGGAATAGACCAAACTAAGCTGATACAAGGGGTAAATGAGTTCCAACCAATTGATCAAGTGTACGATTTCGCTAAAGGAATGGACAACGCCACCATGTCTTTGGTGGATGCGCCCATATTCGACAAAGTGTTTCTTGGTGTTGAGAGTGCGCCTAACACCGGTCAAATTCATACGATATTGTTGGACAAGGATGGTAATGCATGGGCCACTGGTAATAATATGGTGGGGCAATTGTGTTTGGGAGATGAGGTTGATCGTATGATACCCGAGAAGATTTCGATCGAGGGTAAAGTTACAGATGTGGCTGTTGGGGGCGAGCACACCTTGTTATTGCTTGAAGATGGATCTGTGTACGGTTGTGGATCGAATACCAATGGTCAACTGGGACTTGGAGACTCAGTAGTAGGAACCACAGGTATGACAGCTACCAAGATAGAAGGCTTATTGGAGGTTTCGAGTGTTTCTGCTGGACATAGTCATTCCTTGTTCATGGCAGCCGACGGTATTTACCTGTCGGGAAGTAATGAGTACGGTCAGATGTGCGTCGATAATAATGGAGAGAATGTGCTATCACCCAAAGCGCTTGAAGTCGAAGAAAGGGTGGTTATCGCATTCGAAGCCATAAAAGAATCATCATTCATCTTGTATGAGGATGGCAGTGTAAATTCATGTGGACGCAACGATTTTGGTCAACTTGGCGACGGTACAAATAATGATCAGTTCACCACAACATCAAAGACGACTGATACCATTGTACGTTTACTGGGTGTTGGGCCCAGCGCACAGAGTGTATTCTTCGTCACCTCTGACGAAGTAGTCCTAGGTACTGGCTTGAACGATCGAGGCCAACTCGGCGTTGGAGATACAGACAATAGAAATATGCCAACGCAAGTCAAATTTGACAGTCAAGTTTCTATTGATCAACTTTATGTCTCGGAAATTCATTCCGTTGCTATCGGGACTACACTTGGATCATTAAGTCCGACGCTTGCTCCATCAGTTGGAACCTCATCACCCACGCGGACGGGCAGGAATATGTACGTTTGGGGCGCTCCTGATTCATTTGGTGAGGCAGATCCAGAGGATATATTGATACCCCTTGTTACTGGAGATAATGCAATAGATGCATCTGGAGGGTCTAAGTACACTGTCATTGTACTGAATGATGGTACCGCCCTCTCGTCCGGATACATCGATTCCTTAGACAACTATCAGGGTCATTTAGGAAGAGATGAACAGGATGTCGTACAAGGAGTAAATGAAATGATGCCGATTTCATTTGTATATGATAGCACCAATTTGGCCATTACTGAGGCACCACAATTTGACAAGGTATTCGCCGGCGTTGAGAATCAACCCGGTTATGGAGTGATTCATACTATTCTCTTAGATGCACAAGGCCGCGTTTGGGCCACTGGTAGTAACAAAAATGGTCAATTGTGTCTTGGCGATAATATTACTATGGTGACGATTCCGGAGGCCATACCAATCGAGGGGAAAGTCATTGATGTTGCAATTGGAGGAGCGCATACTTTACTACTGCTAGAGGATGGATCTGTGTACGGCTGTGGTTCAAACGCTGTTGGACAACTCGGTCTTGGAACAACGCTTGAAAAAGTATCGGTCCCAACAATTATCGAAGGTCTTGCATCCATAACAAGTATATCTGCCGGACACTCTCATTCAGTCTTTCTGTCAGATGACAACGCTTACTTTACAGGAAGTAATGAATTCGGTCAGTTGTGTGAGGACACATCTAGTGATGACGTTTTCACACCTGGCTCTCTCGACGAGCTTCCTAGTATAGACAGAGTCATTCAATTTGAGGCAATCATGTCATCATCCTATATTCTGTTCGATGATGGATCTGTACTATCTTGCGGAAACAATGAATTTGGTCAACTGGGCGATGGGACCACCTTGGATGGAGTAGTGAAGCTAGTTCAGCTGGACGGTGTCATACAAATGCTTGGCGTTGGGCCCAGCGCCGAATCTGTCTTCTTTGTTACTGACGATGAAGTTGTTTGGGGAACAGGATTGAACGATCGAGGTCAACTAGGTACGGGTGATACAGATAACAGGGAAGTACCATCGCCGGTGCAATTTGGAGAAAGAGTAATCCTTGAGGTACTGTCAGCGTCGGGAGATCATACAGTCGCGATTGGATCGAGTGAGGGTACATTTGAACCGACGAAGGCCCCGTCCGTAACCCCTACGGAAGGCATTGATACACAGTCTCCCACAGTTGCGCCGACGTTGTTAACGATGTCAGAGTCACCCACTAGTTCGGAGACGGAGAACACAGGGACATTGGCCCCAACAGCACCAGTCATTGAAGCAGAAATGTATTACTGGGGATCATCGGGATCAGTTGGAGAATCAGCAAATGACAGTCTTGTACCTTTCGATTCTGATATTGTCGCTACAGACGTATCAGCTGGATCCAAGTATACCATCGTTATACTTTCAGATGGGACTGCACAGACAGGAGGATTTGTTGACTCGCTTGATAGTTATAAAGGTCACTTGGGAGTGCTACAACCGGATGTTCTTGCAGGAGAAAACCCGCTCAAAGCTATTGAGAATGTGTTTGATAATGACGTTGTCATTACTGCACCAGATTTACCATTCTTTATCAAGGCTTTCGCTGGAGCTGAAGAAATTGAATCATCCGGGACAATTCATAGTATTTTGCTTGACAAAGATGGTCAGGCGTGGGCAACCGGTAGCAATGACATGGGTCAGCTTTGTCTTGGAGACACAGATGAAAGGTTTATACCTCAACGCATCCCAGTAGATGGCAAAGTTATAAGTGCGGCTGTTGGAAGTGAGCATACGTTGCTTCTCCTTGAGGATGGATCTGTGTATGGCTGCGGATCGAATATGGCAGGGCAACTTGGTCTTGGGGACACCGTCGTTTCAACAACCGGAGATGAAGCTACCAAGATAGAAGGTCTGCCCTTTGTAAGAAGCGTATCCGCGGGTCTCAGTTTCTCTCTCTTCATCGCCGAGGATGGATTGTACGCCACTGGAAGTAACCTCTATGGTCAACTCTGTGATGGCGAAACAATCGGAGCGAATGTAACGACTCCGTATAGATTAGTGGACCCCAACCCCGATGTAGGATTCCTCTCAGTCGACACTGTATCTTCATTTATGGCAATAAAGACATCGTCATTTATTTTATTCAATGACGGGGGGGTCGCAGCATGTGGGCGAAATGAATTCGGTCAGCTAGGTGACGGCGAAACTACGGATCCACCATCTGCTCGAACAGTAATTCAACTGCCGGATAACTTGAAGATTATTATGATTGGCACTGGACCTAGTGCTGAGTCTGCCTTTTTTATTAGTGACGACAATCAAGTTTGGGGGACAGGCTTGAATAATCGTGGTCAGTTGGGGGTTGATGATACAGATAACAGAAATACCCCAACGCCGCTGAAATTCGAAGGACCAATAGTTGCTAGAGTACTGTCCGCAGCGGGAGATCATACAGTTGCACTCGGGTACATCGATGGCTCACTGGCACCAACTATAGCTCCCGCGGCAGGCAGTGTTTCTGCAACAGAGGCACCATCACTGGATAAATCAGATTTGACAACAAACAGTCCAACCGAGTCATCATCGCAATCACCACTGCCTACATCTGTGGATCCTGAAACAGATTTGACAACAAACAACCCAACCGGGCTAGTTGATAATAATCCGATACCTCCTACGCTTACCATAGTGTCGGCACCACCAACATCAACTGATTTGAGTATGAGTATGAATACTCCAACAGGAGTGCCTACGATGCCAATCAACATTGACGAAGAATCACAATTCCCCACAAGTCCTCCAGAAGAAGTATCAGTGAGTTCATCTCCCACTAGTTCTGTTAGTTGATCCCGACAGTTATGTAAAAGTTAATTGGGGAACGATATTCCAGGCTTGGTCAAGAGATATGGCTTGGAAGAAGTTAGGCCGCATGTTGGGAGACTGCTCAGGTCGTCCTCTTAGCCGCCAAAAAAAGGTCTGCAAACGACACACTATCTCTAACTTTTCTCAAGGAGACCAAGCATAAATATTTCCAAGCACCAAGCATAGATTTTTTTCATATAATTATATAACAAGTTCTACATGTTCATTCTGCTGTCTAGACTGAATGTTCAAACCCAATTATCCATTTTATGTGTCTATGTCAAAATCATTTTTTTGTTCTTAGCTTACAGTCAAAGTGATGGGTTTCCTCTGGTACAATATGATTGAGACTCCCCAACTCTCATCAGATTTATTTCATACTTTCTAATGTGTTTCAGCACCCTCTACTGCAGCCGATGCAACTCCACACTGATATATGCTGGATCTCACAGTCATGGGGTGGCGTAGGAGATTCTCTTGGTCTCTGACTCTGACTTGTATCATGCTGTTGATTATGATTATGGCATCCCATCAACTTCATACTCTTAACAGATCTTCTTTATATATATATGAATTGTTTCAGCACCTTCTACTGCGGCTGCAGGTCATAAGAATGCAACCACAACCTGATATTATATGCTGGGTCGAGCATGGTGGTAGTGGTAGTAGGAGATTCTCTTGGTTTCTCACGTGCAATGTGCTTTAGGTTATGATAATAGCACCTCAGCACTCAGCACCCACTTCATAAGCATAGCAGGTCTACTTCATACAGATATAATGTGTTTCACACCCTCTACTGTGGCGTTGCCATAAGGATGGAACCCCAGCCTAGTTATATGCTGGGTCTCACACACAGTGGTGGAAAAACTAAACAAAGATCATTTTCGATAGCCCGATGTTGGTTCCACCAATGGCCGTCCAGTCGTCGGGAGTCTCGTATTGTAGGCTAATGAATTGTGAATGTCGTGTAAGGGCAAGTGTTATTTCGCAGTTTAATCCGAGCCCCCCCAGTAGGAGAGTGTGTAGGTTCTACACTTGTAGCAAGTGTTAGGTTATAATTGAGACTTTCTACGCACTTCATAATCATATAGGACTACTTCATACATTCGTAATATGTCTCAACACCCTCTTGTTCATCTTTCACCGCTCCCCGCAGCCTACACAAAGGGGATTTTACCACACAACAGTCGCCAAAAATAATTTTGTTGTTCCTGCTCTTATTTCGACTAGGTCCTCCTAATCGCTAATTTCATGCCCAGCATTCCCCCCAAGTGAGTAGAGTAGAACAACATTGCCCCGCTCGTCGTTGAAGATATACCTAAAGATGACATTCACAATGAGCTTAGCCAACTGCGACATGTCGGCGAGAAATTGGCGACACGTACTTTGGGGCTAATGGGGAAGCCACCGCCCGGGCATCAAGTCTTCCTCCATTGCTCGGGTTTGAGGCATTTCAAGCAGCCAACTCTGCGACTGCGCCCCCCTTGCTCTCGTTGGCGGGGCAATCTACTGCTTGAGCAGCCAACTCTGCTACTACACCCCCCTTGCTCACGTCGGCGGTGCAATCTACTGCACACGGCAGGTCTGGATCTGTCTTATCATTTCTCACCACAACACCGTCAATTCGTCGAACGACCAATACAGCAACAACACCGTCATCAATACGCAAAAAAAAATTATTAACACCATCGTCAATCACCACTAAGGGGGAGGAGGAGGGAGGAGGAGGGGAGGCAATTGATTTGTGTGGTGAAGAAGGGGAAGATGCTCAGTTGCCAGCCATTTCCACTGTGGGGGAGTGTGCGTATATTAATTTCAAGGAAGTGAATGGTAAGGAAGGGTGGGAGTGTCAGTGGTGTGGTCTAAGTTTTAAGCCTAGGCATGCAACTAGGGCAATGAGGCATGTCTTGAAATTGAAGGGAGGAGACATAGCTATTTGCAAGGCCGTAATTAGTGCGAGGTACCGAGACCGATATCAGGCCTTGTATGATAGGCAATTCACAAGGGTTGATAGTAAGAGAAAATCGGACGAGATTATTAGGGACTCTGTGACAGAGCAGCAGGAGGCTGCAGTTCAGAGTCTCTTGGATACGCGCAAGCAGCCAGGGGTAAGTGGTCTCCGTAAATTGCCTCACAGTTTTTCTTCTTCCCATGTTGCATCTGCTTCAGGTGGAGCTGCGAGGAGTTCATCTTCCACTTCTTTGCAGGGTCAACGGTCAGTGTCAACAATGCATCGGTCGTACATTCGGAGGAGCAACGATGCCACAGTGGAAATGGCAATTGCGGACTTCTTTCATTGTGAGAATATCCCGGATGCAGTGGTGGAATCATCTCGATTCAAGCGACTGATAAGTGAAGAATGATTGTGTTGAGGAGGCACGTTTGCTTACAAAGTATAAACGACTTGTTTTCAATGATCTGGACTCAGGGAGTACATTTTCTGTCTGGGATCGAAACATGGAGTTTCGTAGAGGGAGAGGTAATGGATGGTTTGTGGTTGGTGTTAGTGCAGACAAGCCAGACGATGAAAGTTGTAATGAGCCTTTTTCTCTGGAGATGGCGTGAGAATTGATCGGGGCTACCAAGCAGAAGGAGGGAGTGAAGGTTCTATACGAGAAGAAATGTAGTAGGAATGGGACGTGATTTCCCCTGATATATTAAAATTAGTAATACTTTTTTCCAACACTCATATATGAATTAATATTGTAGACTCCAGGACAGAACATCCCAGGTCACAGGTCATAAGGATGCAGCTCCAGCCTGAGGGACCTAAGAGTGATGTTGTGCATGGATTTGCACTTGGATCCTCTGTTAGTACTTATGATTGAGACCCCCCATCCAGTTCATACTCATAACAGGTCTTCTTTATATATATATAAAGTTTTGAGCACCTTCAACAGTGGCTACGGGTCATAAGGGTGTAGCTCCAGCCTGATTTATGCTCTCATGGACCTAAGAGCTAAGAGTGATGTTGTGCA
>Ga0247833_1001967_pt1 | contig 31521 bp, 31 predicted proteins | sample LaCruzMarch2015__7_FD_187117 | JGI IMG/M metagenome (GOLD analysis project Ga0247833, IMG submission 187117) | Freshwater microbial communities from meromictic Lake La Cruz, Castile-La Mancha, Spain - LaCruzMarch2015_8m | ecosystem: Environmental > Aquatic > Freshwater > Lake | place: Spain... | reverse complement strand
TCTGATGCCGTCACTGCTGCCGGATCCCTGATCCGACTGTCATCGGTCGCAGTATCTGTGCTCGCTTGGTGATGAGCGATTAAGGATGGACTGCTTGGTGCTGCGTCCCGGCTCCTGAACGCATACAAAAAATCTCACATTCAATCTCCTGCGCTACCTCCAGGATTTCAATAATGTTGTAGTGATTGCATGAGCACAGCCTACACTGAATGATATTGAGCACTCAGTTCCAATATTCTGTAGGGACTCCTAAAAATGCCAAATGAACTGTGCTGCAGCTGGTCTCAGCCGATAGAAGCCGGTAAACTGGCAGAGAACGCGGCAATCGCGGATTGTCGCCACTGAAGTTGGCCGCACATGTACCGGACGCAGCATAACGGTCAGCTTTCAATCAAGGACTTCCACGTGCCCTTTTAGTGGCACCCTTGACCCTGGCAACTGCTGGGTGCTGCTTGCAGACCTTTCCCTTGGCAAGAGCTTGAGGAGACTGATGCCCCTCAGTTCAGTGTAAATGTAGGTGCTCCTGCCAAGCCCGTACGTCTGGCGTTCGGGTCGCTCTACATCCAGCGACTAGGGCTCACAGATGAAGAGACTGTTCTCCAGATCCAGGAGAACGCCTACATGCAGTTCTTCCTTGGATATTCCGGTTACTCCAGCAAGGTGCCGTTTGATCCATCGACGTCAACGGCCAGGAGCAGCACCTCACCATTCCAGCCCACAAGCCCCTGAGGGTCGGCACCTTGCGGCAGATCCTCAAGGACTTGGCCGCTCAGCTGGGCTGCTCGATCGAAATGCTGATCGGCAGCCTGGACCTGTGAGTGCTGGGCCGGGCGGCCGAACGTTCGGATGAGCACCCGGCCCACCACGCGCCTCCTCGGCCTGAGCCAGCACTGGGTCGTGCCACCCGATCTGCCGGTGGTGGTCGTGACCCGCTGGAGGGCAACCGAGCGGATACGCGCCTGCATCCTTCGAGGGCGCCATAGGGTTTCCAGCGCTGGTCCCTCCTCGATTCGACCCGGCAGACCGATCCCCTGGAGCCATGAGCGATCCCTGCCCGCTGCAGGAGGCCGAGGCCACCTGCCACCAGCTCGCCGGCGTGGTGTTCCCCTGGGATCTCACCCGCTCCCTTGAACTGGCCCTGCTCAAGACCTTCTGCGTGCCCTCGATCTCCGCTCTGCTGGATCGCACCGGTGAGTTCGCCCAGCGGCCCCGCAAGCGCTACGACGACACCGGCCTGATGGTGGCCGAACTGCTCCGCCACGGGATCGACAGCGAGGCGGGTGCGGCGGTGATCAAGCGCATGAACCGCATCCACGGCCACTACGCCATCGGCAACGACGACTTCCTCTACGTGCTCTCCACCTTCGTGGCCGAGCCGATCCGCTGGCTGAGTCGTTACGGCTGGCGGGGCCTCACCGACCTTGAGCAGGAGCACCTGTTCCTCTTCTGGCAGGCCGTGGGGCAGCGGATGGGGATCAGCGCGATCCCGGGCAGCCTTTCAGAGCTGATGGCGCTCAACGAGCAGGTGGAACGGCAGGTGTTCGCCCTGGCCCCCAGCAACCGCGGCGTCGCCGACGCCACCCTGGGGATGTTGCTGGCCGACTGGCCCGCTCCCCTGCGGCCGGCGCTGCAACGGGTGCTGGCCGCCCTGCTCGATCGCCAGACGGCGGGCAGCCTGGGCTGGCCCGTGGCGCCGGGCTGGCTGCAGCAGCTGGTGCTCTCCGCCCTGCGCCTGCGCAGCCGCGCCGCCGCCGCCGTTGCCACGCTGAGCCGAGGGCTGGGGCTGCAACCCCGGGCGCGGTTCTATTCGCAGCGGCCCACCCCCAGCTATGGCGTCCGCTTCCGGCTTGAGCAACTGGGCCCGCCGCCCCTGCTGCAGCACCTCAACCAGCCCAGTCGTTCAGGCCTGCCTGCCGATGACGGTGCTGAAGCCACCGGATCCGCAGCGCCTCCTGGCTGATCCTCCCGGCGCAGACCGTTTGCAAGCGGCGCCCGATCAGGCGCCTGAGACAATCCACAACCGCCTACCCCCCAGGGCAAGTCATGGCCGTTCTCGGCAGAGAGGCGATCCTGCAGGCGATCGAAGCGGGCGCTATCGGGGTGACGCCGTTTGTTCCCGAGCGGCTGGGCCCCGCCTCTCTCGATCTCACCCTCGCCGGCACCTTTCGCGTGTTCCGCAAGGTGCACGAGGTGATCGAGGTGCGCGAGCACACCGACTACCGGGAGCTGACCGAGAAGATCCAGGTGCCCCAGGGCGAGCACATCCTGATCATGCCGGGCGAAACGGTGCTTGGCATCACCCAGGAGCGGCTGCGCCTGGGCCCCGGTCTGTGCGGCTGGCTGGAGGGTCGCAGCCGTTTTGCGCGGCTCGGCCTGATGGTGCACATCAGCTCCCCCTTCATGGGGCCGGGGATTGACAGCCAGCAGGTGCTGGAGATGAGCAACTTCGGCCCCGCTCCCCTGGCGGTGCATCCCGGCACGGCGATCTGTCAGTTCGTGTTCCAGAAGCTGGAAGGAAGCGAGATCTATGCCGGCGGCTTCGCTGGCCAGACGGAGGACTCCTTCTGACCATGATCCCTCACCCATTGACCCCGACACCCTGCTGATCCGTCTCTCCGATGTGGCTGCAGCGTTACCTTTTTGATCTGTGCGGCGCAAGGCGCATCTGGTTGGCGTCGGAATGGCGCAGGCGCTCGTCGGTGGCGAAAGGGGGCTCAAGGTCAATGTTAAGCTTAGGGCAGCACGTCAGGTCAGTGCCCTTGTTGGGATCCCTGCTGGCATCGGCGCTTGGCGGTTATCGCAGACCTTCGCCCTCCCTGCGCACCAATCTTTGGGAGAGAATGGGAGGCACATCGACAAGCCAAGCGAAACCATGTTGATCGGAGTTGATGGTGATCAGCCCATCCACAGGGAGTGGATGGAGCGTGCTCCCTCTGCCGTGCATCTCGGCGCCAACGATCTGCCCTTTGTGGACATCGGCGGCGGCAATCTGCTGCGGGTGCTGCAGGTGTTCCCCACCGAGAACGTGTGGATCACCGAGAATATCTTCATGAAGGATTTCGAAAGCCCCATGCACATGCACACCGGCAGTGTGTGGGGGCATACCTTTTCCGGCTCCTGGAAATACGTGGAATCGGATTTCGTCAACCGGGCCGGCTCCTTTCTGTTCGAGCCCGCTTCATCGGTGCACACTCTCAAGATCCTGGAAGACAACACCCACGTGCGGTGGCACATCCATGGCGCCAATCTCAACATCGATGCCGAAGGATCCATCGCCAGCATCGTCTTCGGCAAGGCGCGCCTCGACACCTACCTGAAGCTCTGTGAGGAGCAGGGATTCGCTCGGCCCCCGGTGCTTGTGCTGTGAGCGCTCCCCAGGGCGCTGCACCACAGCTCCCGTTCCTGCGCCGCCTCAGTGTGCTCGCCCTCCAGTTCGCGGGCCTGATCGCCATCGACCAGGTGGCGATCGTGCTCACGCCCCATCTGCCGCTGCCGCTTCCCTCCAATCTCGTCGGCATGCTGCTGCTGACCCTGTTGCTGCTCACCGGGCTGGTGCGGGAGTCGTGGCTGGGGCAGGCGGCGGTTCTGTTCCAGCGCCACCTCGCCTTCTTCTTCGTTCCGATCGCGGTGGGGCTGATGGCCTACGGCAGCCTGCTGCGTCGGCACGGGTTGATGCTGTTGCTGGTGATCCTGCTGAGCACGGCGGCGGGAATCGCGGCGGCCGGTTGGATCGGCGCCCGCCCCGGTCTCAGGGGGCGGCCGCCGGCACCTGTGTCATGAGCGCCACGCTCCTGGGCCTCGCGATCACAGTGCTGGCCTATGCGCTGAGCCGCTGGATCAACTGCCGCCACCCCTCATCCCTCACGGTGCCCGTGCTGCTGAGCACCCCCATGGTGATGGTGGCGATCACCCTGGCCGGCAGCGGGCTGGAGGGCTACCGCGGCGCCAGCGACGCCATCACCTGGTGGCTCGGGCCCGCCACCGTCTCCCTGGGCGTGCCCCTGTATCGCCATCGCCAGGTCCTGCTGGATCACGGCGTCCGCGTGGCGGCGTCCGTGGTCGGCGGCACCCTGGTGGCCATGGTCACAGCTGTGGCCCTGGCGCGGCTGCTGGGACTGGAGGCCCCACTCCAGGCCGCTCTGGGCCTGAAAAGCGCCACGGCCCCGGTCGCCATCGCCCTGGCCCATCATGTCGGTGCCGACGCCCCCGTGGTGGCCGGCATCGTTGTGGCATCAGCGCTGCTCGGCACGATCCTCGGCCCGGCCTTGCTCACCCGCCTCGGGGTAGGCAGCCCCATGGGTCGGGGCCTGGCGCTCGGGACCATCTCCAGCGGCCAGGGTGTGGCCCAGGCTTTTCGTGAGGGGGGGGAATTCACCGGCGCGATCGCTTCCGTGGCCATGGCCCTGGCGGCGGTGGCAGTGGCGTTACTGGCCCTGCCGCTGGCGCTTTTCCTCGGGCGCTCCTGAGCTCCGTCATGCTGGCGCCTCAAGGGTTGAAAGCGCCGCAAGGTTGGGAAGCGCCGGAGGGTTGGAAGAACCTTCACGGTGGGAGGCGTCGCAAGGTTGAGAAAGGCGGCCAGGCTGGGGAGGACCTCACGATTGAGATGCGCCCCAGGGTTGGGAAACGAGGCCAAGTTGGAAGCGCCAGAAGAGTGTGAAGCGTTGCAAGCTGTTGGAGCGCCTGTGGGTTAGGAGGCTCCTCCAGCATTGAAGGCGTGTGCAGCTGAATCAGAGGGTTGATTCCGCTCCACACAGTGGGCTGATGTCGCTACAGACGCATCAGAACAGACCGAGTGTTTTCTTCTTGCAGTAGCCGGCGCCGATGTTCATCCAGCCCGACTCGCAGGGCTTGCCGTTGGTGGGCCGAACTTCGTAATAGATGGGTGAATTGCAATGTTGTTTGAGATCGTTCACATAACCCAGCGGGCATTGGTCGTAACCGGGAAGTTTCGGAATCCGCTTCTGCGCCTGTGCTGCCTCAGGCAGCAGCAGCGGCAGGGCCAGCAACGGGAGACCCAGCAGCGCAGTGGCGAGGCGGAGGGGGAGCGGTGGCATGGGGTAGCCCATCAAGTAGCCGAACTCTAGGAACGTCCCAGCAATCTGCCCTCGCCGGTTCTACGTCTTCACAGCCATGCCACGGCAGATCCGAGGCACATCTGCGCCAGCGAAGCCAGCCCATGGGATCAGCACCATATCAAGAAGAAGGCTATGGCTGTGAAGCCATGATTACTGGCTGACGCTTCAACACACCTACCCGTCATTTCCGTGTAAAAGAAGCAACGGCAATGATGGTCTATAGAACCGCGCGGGATGATCGTTGGCTCCACACAAGATGCTCTGACTCAACAACCTGATGGTCAATAACTCAAACCATGATGATCGACCCAGGATTGTCCATCGCCAGGGTCCTCTGCAAAAAAACCATCCTTTTCTAGGCAAGCAACAAGCCGCCGCCCTCTGAAACTAACCACCACTGTTCAGCGGCTGGGCACCGGACACCACAGGGACGTACCCGTGCGGCAGCAGATTCCAGGCGGGGTCATACACATGCACCCTGCGGGTGACCTTGCCATCGGCCTCGAACGGCAGGCCCGCATGGGCCCAGGCCAGCGCGCTGCCTGCCAGGTTGCGGGCCTCGAACCCCTGAGTTCTGAGGGTCCTGGTGTAGTGGCCGCTGCGCACACCGATGGTGCAGTAGGGCACCACAAGCCAGGAGCGGTAGCGGGCGCTGTTGCGCTCGAAGTCTTCCCTGGTGATCGCCCCCGGCAACATCGACACGCGTCGTTCGTGCGGTTCGCGTACATCCACCAGCACCGCAGGCCGGTCGGTGGGGCGGGCTTTCCATTCGGCCACGGAGATTTCCGGCTGGCCGGCAAACTGCAACAGCTTCATGACGCCATAGCGGCGCCGTACTTCGGCCGCCAGCTTCTGATCGGCGGCAAGCACCACATCGTTGGCCTGCTCCGCATGGGTTGACTGCTGCGCACCGGCTACCAGCTTCTGATCGGTGCTGCCGGAGACCCCGTTGCCACTGCCCGGGCCCAGGCGATGCAGCGTCAATCCCGCCACTGCGGTGACCACAGCCACAACCATTGCCGCGCTGGCCCAGGCGGCTTTGGGCGACGAAACACCCCCCCAACGCAGGCGCCCCAAGCCACGCCGCTTCATGGCACCCAGACCAGGCCACTTCATGGCATCCAGCCCTCCTCCACCAGCTTCTCCACCGCCCGCTGCAGTGAGGGGGCCAGCGGGCGCGTTTCGCCGTGGCGGGGGCTCCAGATCGAACCGGTGCGCAGCTCCTCCAGCGAGGCAAGCGTCAGATCCTGGCCCTCCCGCAGATCGAGCGCATCCAGAGGCACCGACAGGGTGGTGCGGAAGAAGTGGGCGTCACGCTGCGGGTTGCGGTGCAGAAACCAGAAGCTGAGCTCTTGCGCCTCCCAGCGGATCTCCTCGCGAAGCTCGCGCCGCAGGGCCTGCTCCGGTGTTTCACCGGGATCCAGATGGCCGCCGAACAATCCCCAGGTGCCGGGAGACACGATGCCTTCCACGTCGTCGCGCAGTTGCAGCAGCCAGCGGCCCTCCTGCTCCGCCATCGCCAGGGCCACCTCCACGCTCATGGCTGCTTCCGCCTGCACAGGGCTTCAGCTTGGCGCGAGAGGGGAAGCAGGTGACGCACAACTGACGCGCGCGTGCAACAAATCCAGCCCGACACGCCGTGATGATGGGGGTCCAGCCGGCAGCCAACCCGATGAGCCACGCCACTCTGCCGCCGATCGCCGGCTCAGAAGCCCAGATCCTTGCCCTGGTGCAGGAATCCGGCCCGGTGTTCCTGCCGCGCAGCAACCTGAACCTGGCGCAGATGCGCTCAGGCTTCGCCTGCGCCCTGCACATGCACCAACCCACGATTCCAGCAGGTGCCGGTGGTGAGCTGATCTCGCACCTGCAATACATGCTGGAGCATCCGGGCGAAGGCGATAACCACAACGCCGAAGCCTTTGCCCACTGCTATAGGCGCCTGGCAGACATTCTCCCTCAGCTGATGGCTGAGGGCTGCAACCCGCGGATCATGCTGGATTACTCCGGCAATCTGCTCTGGGGCCTGGGCCAGATGGGCCGCGTCGATGTGATCGAAGCCCTGCAACGGCTGGCCTGCGATCCCGCCCTGCAGCCCCACGTGGAGTGGCTCGGCACCTTCTGGAGCCATGCGGTGGCACCCTCCACCCCGATTCCCGATCTCAAGCTGCAGATCCTGGCCTGGCAACACCAGTTCAGGGCCCTGTTTGGCGATCAGGCGCTGCAACGGGTGAAGGGATTCTCCCCGCCGGAAATGCACCTGCCCAACCACCCCGACACCCTCTATGAGCTGGTGAAGGCGCTCAAGGAATGCGGCTACCGCTGGCTGCTGGTGCAGGAGCACAGTGTGGAACGGTGTGATGGCAGCGGCCTGAGCCAGGAGCAGAAGGTGCTTCCCAATCTGCTGGTGGTGCGCAACTCCAGCGGGGAGGAACTGTCGATTACAGCATTGATCAAAACCCAGGGCTCCGACACGAAGCTGGTGGGTCAGATGCAGCCCTGCTACGAAGCGATGGGGCTGGGCCGGCAGGTGCTGGGAGGCAGCACGGTGCCGTCGTTGGTATCACAGATCGCCGATGGCGAAAACGGCGGCGTGATGATGAATGAGTTCCCGCCTGCCTTCCTACAGGCCCACCGCACCATCAGCGCCAAGGGCAACGAGGCGGGCACGGTGGCCATCAACGGCACCGAATACCTGGAGCTACTGGAGGCGGCTGGGGTGACCCCCGAGCAGTTCCCCCAGATTCAGGCGGTGCAGCAGCACAAGCTCTGGCAACAGCTGAGCGGCCCGCCCAGCCCTGCTGCCACTGCAGCGGCGATCGCCGAGCTCCAGGCCCGGGATCCCTCCTTTTCGATGGCCGGCGCCTCCTGGACCAACAACCTCAGCTGGGTGGAGGGCTACGCCAATGTGCTCGAACCACTCACCAGCCTGAGCGCTCAGTTTCACCAGCTGTTTGACCCTCAGGTGGCCAGGGATCCCAGCGTTACCGCCACCGAGCCCTACCAGCAGGCCCTGCTGCACCTGCTGCTGCTGGAAACCAGCTGCTTCCGCTATTGGGGGCAAGGCACCTGGACCGATTACGCCAGCGAGATCCACAGGCGCGGTGTGGCGCAGCTGGAGCTCGCAGCCGCTGGCGTCCTGCAGGCAGCCTGAACCGCTCGGCCGGCGCCCTGGCCAAGGCCGTCAGCACCACAACAACACCGTTGACCCAGCCGGCCTCTCGATCAGGGTTCAGGAGCGCTCACAGGGCGCGTAATCGCTGATGCCGCGATAACTCACCACCCAGCCAGCATCTGCTGCCTGCACGGGGCGCACCTGGCGAACGGTTTCTGTCACCCATCCCGGCAACTGGCTGTCTGCGTTGGGCTCCCGCTCCTGCAGCACCTTGGACTCAATCGCCACCTGCAGCGGACATGGTTTCACCCCCCCAGAGGCTGGATGCCACACCGCCGGTCGTGCCCATCACGTCAACGCGCAACTGCAAGGCGATGGCGGTGGAATTCCTCACCACAAGATCCTTGTATCCGTAGGCCAAGCCGCATCACGACCAAGGGCATAGAAGTGCTGCTCGCCATACGTACGCATCAGCGCTGTGGCAATGGCGCTCCAGCACCTCACAGCCCGACAGTAAAAAAAGGTATTGAACAGGTTGGTGGCCATCAGGCAAAATCCACCACCAACCCCCACGGACACTTTCCTTCGTAAACACCGGCCCCGCTCGATAGCCTCCGCGCAGGCTCGGCTCACCCACGCGGTGGCTGAAGCTGAAGATCGCTCCCGCTTGTAGCAACAACCCATCGATGTGCTGCGCCGCCAATGGCAGGTTCCAGAGGCGATCTGTGCGAATGTGCGGGGTACCGCGATCGGGGATCGGCGTCTTGAACTCAGACCACAGCTGGCCATATTGCGCAGCGGCAGCGGCATCCTGCTGGCGGGCATAGCGGAAGGCATGGCCCTTCAGGCAAGCATGACCTTGCTTCAGAGAGTGCTTGATCACACGTTTGCAGGTTCCCAGCATGGCTGGCTGCCGCTGGCCAACATTCAAGCAGGTTCAGCTTCCATCAGCTCTCAGGCCCATCACCTGCCAATTCCCCAGGGGTGAGGGGCTCCACTTCCGGGAAGAAGCGGGCCATGCAGGCATTGCAGACGCCGTGGGAGAACTCCACGTTGTCGTGGCTTTTGATGAAGGCCTCCACGGTTTGCCAGTAGCCCTGGTCGTTGCGAATGCCCTTGCAATAGGAACAGATCGGGATCAGTTCCTCCATCACATTGATGCGCTCCAAGGCAGCGGCGAGCTGATCGGACACCCGCTTGAGCTCCAGCTGCAGCACCACCTGATCGGCCAGCACCTCAAGGGCATGCACCTGCGTCGCGCTCAGATCACGGGGCTGGCGATCGATCACGCAGAGGGTGCCGATCTTTGCTCCATCCGGTGTGCTCAGTGGCACCCCCATATAGAAAACAATATTCGGCTCACTGCACACCAATGGGTTATCACGGAAACGCTCATCCTCGCGGGCATCGCGTACCAAAAGTGTTTGCTCACCGAGAATCGCATGCGCGCAGAACGAAACATCACGGCTCGTTTCGCTCACCTCCAGGCCCACTCTGGATTTGAACCACTGTCGATCTGCATCCACCAGGCTGATCAGGGCGATGGGCACATCGCACAACTGGGCAGCCAGAAAGGTGATCGCGTCATACGACGCTTCGGCATCCGTATCGAGGATGCGATAGCTCTTCAGAGCCTCCAGACGGGCTGCTTCGCGGGGGGCCACATTTGTGCGCATGGAAGGCCAGATCACCAGTTCAACCGTAAGGAGTGGAGATCGTGGGCCAGGCAGCCGTTCACATCTCCTCATGTGGTGAATAATCGTTGATCGGCCCGAAGGCCGCCCAGGGACACCACCAGGGCAGCCAATTCATCCAGACTGCCTCCAAACTGCGGCTTGTCGATTACAGCCGGGCGCCTTCTTCGTCTCTCCTGGATCAGTTTCTCTGGTGTCTATCGCTTGAGCGTGCTGCACCATCAGGGCGTCGTTTCCTGGTCTGGGCGGCTTCTTCAGGGGGCCGCTTCCACCGCATCAGCGCCAGCTGCCGAATCGGCCAGCACCAGGCGCAGCAGCACCGGCGCCAGGAAGGTGGTGCCCATCACCATCAGCAGGATCGCCGCCTCCAGCGAGGGACCAAGCACCCCGCTCTGGGTGCCCAGACCCAGGAAGATCAGGCCCACTTCGCCGCGAGGCAGCATGCCCAGCCCCACCGCCAGCCGGTTGGTGGGCTCCTTGCTGAGATAGCTCCAGCCGGCTGCCACCTTGCTCACCACCGCGGCCACCAGCAGGAAGCCCGCCATCACCAGCCCCTCGTGGTTGGCTGCATTGAAGGGATTGAGCACGGCCAGATCGAGGCCGCTGCCGATCAGCACGAAAAACACGGTGGCAAACAAGGCCACCAGGGGCTTCACCGCGGCTTCAATCTCCTTCCGGTAACGGGAGGAGCTCAGGATCAGGCCGCCGGCGAAGGCGCCGAGGGCGGCCTCCAGCCCGAAGGCCTGGGCCGCAAAGCAGGCCAGAGCAAGCGCCAGGAAGGCTGCCACCACCACTTCACCGGGGGCGCGCAGGCGGTCGAGCAGCCAGTCGAAGGCGGGGGCGGCGGTGCGGCTCAGCAGCAGGGCCGCCGCCAAGAGAACACCGCGGCTGCAGCCACCAGCTTGAGCAGCGGCGCCAGTGCAAAGCCTTCGCCGCCAGCCAGCGCCACCACCACCGCCAGGATCACGATGCCGAGGATGTCATCGAGCACGGCTGCCCCGATCACCGTCTGGCCGTCGCGGCTGCGCAAAAACTGCAGCTCGCCCAGCACGCTGGCGGTGATGCCGATGCTGGTGGCGGTCATGGCGGCGCCGGCGAAGATCGCCGGCAGCAGCGGCACCCCGAACAGGGCATGCAGCCCGAACGTGCCCAGGGCGAAGGGCAGCACCACCCCGGTGAGCGCCACCGTGATCGCCTGCAGCCCCACCGCCATCAGCTCGTCGAGCTCGCTCTCGAGGCCGGTGAGGAACAGCAGGGAGAACAGGCCGATCTTGCCCACCGCCTCCAGGTTGTTGAAGCTGTGGTCGTAGATCTCCTGCACCTGTTCGGGGTCCACGTGGGCCAGGGAGGCGATCGCGCCCTGGGCCACGCCGTTGAGTTCACTGGCCAGTTCGGGCGCCAGGATCAGATGCAGCCCCGACACCCCGGTCAGCACCCCCGCCACCAGCTCGCCGAGGATGGCCGGCAGACCGAGCCGCACCATCAGCTCGGCCAGGGTGCGGGCGGCGAACAGGATCACCACGATCCGCCCCGCCTGGATCAGGGTTTCAGCCGCTTCGATCTGATGGCCGCCGGTGGCAAGCAGCAGGGCAGGAAGGTCCATGGCAGCTGGACGGAGCAGTGGCCCGAATCTTTTCACCCCTGCCCGGCGATCGGGCCTGGAATCAGTGGATCGCGATCAGAGCCGTTGGTTGCTGCTGCGCCCTGGCGGCACTGCCGCTAAGGCAGCGTGAAGCCGGTGGTGTTGAGATGCTTGAGGTCGAGCAGCACCACCGTGAGCCAACCCAGCAGGGCCAGTGCGCCAAGCGAGCCGAGCACCGTGAGCAGGCCGACCAGCGTCGACTTGAAGGATCCGCTGGGCTCGGGCATCGGCAACCACTGATCGAGCGTTCAGTCTCCTACGGCCCGAGCCCTCTCCCGATCAGCCCAGCAGGGCAGCATCACCGCTGAAATCAGGCGTGGCTGGGGGGCGCAGGGCGTAGTCGTTGGTGTAACTGTCCACCAGGGCGGCATCGAGATCGAAAACCGGCTTCCAGGCCAGCTCCCGCTCCAGCCGGTGCACATCGGTGAGGAAGTGGGCCAGGCGAAGCGGAAAGGCCTTGCGGGCCTTGGGATCGAGCCCGGCCGGGTCGAAGCTGCGGATCTCCACCGCCGCCGGATCCTTGCCGCAGGCCCGCGCCGCCGCCGCCACCAGGCCGCGAAAGGTGACGCCTTTGCGATCCGTGCAGTTGTAGATCCGATTGGTGGCGGCTTCCACCTCCAGGCAACGGGCCATGGCGATCGCCAGATCGCCCACGTGGCCAAGCTGGGTGATCGTGCTGCCATCGCCCGGCAAGGGCACCGGTCGGCCATGCACGATCCGATCGAAGAACCAGCTCTCCACCGGGTTGTAGTTGCCCGGCCCGATGATGTAAGTGGGGCGGAAGCTAGTGAACGGAATCCCCTGCCGCCTCAGCCAGGCCTCGGTTTCGAGCTTGCCGGCGTGGCGGCAGGCCGGATCGGTGGGGGCGTTCTCGTCGAGGGGCCACTGCTCGCTGTCGGCGTAGACGCCGGCCGAACTCACGTAGACGAAGCGGTGCTTCGGTTCACCGGTGCGCTCCAGCACCGCCTGGCTGTCGACCAGGCTGCGGCCGCTGCTGTCGATGATCACGTCGAAGCGGCGGCCCTGCAGCTGGCTGAGCGCCTCATCGCTGCTCCGGTCCCCCACCAGGTGCTCCACCCCGGCCGGTACGGGATTGTTGCCGCGGGTGAACAGGGTGAGTGCATGGCCGAAGGCCTGCAGCTGCGCCACCAGGGGCTTGCCGATGAAACGGGTGCCACCCATGACCAGGATCTTCAAGGCGCGCTCGTCCGAACTGGCCGCCATTCAAGCGACCCATGGCCCATTGGGGCCTATCTCCCGACCCGGATGCCGCGGATCGAATCCATCAGACCGAGCAGGTTCAGCAGCCAGACGACCACGGCGACCACGACAACCATGTTGAGGATCTGCCTGATCTTGCTGTCCATGGGGACGTAGTTGTTGATCAGCCACAGCAGAACGCCAACGACGATGAGCGTGATGATCAGTGAAATGAGGCTCATTGATAAACTCCCGATGAATGAAAAACACGAAACGCTGCTTTAGCGTCAGAGTGCACTGCTGATTTGGATTCAGTGTGGAGCCATGTCCCTGACGGTTAAAGTGTTATCTATGACGTAAAGCCGTCTGCGTCGTTCGTTCGCAGGCAGACGGCTGCTCCTCACCGGTTCAAGCCACCCTGCCGCTGATCAATCGAAACACAATGATGATCACTGCGGTCACCAGCAGCAGGTGGATCAGCCCTCCAAAGGAAGTGGAGGTTACAGGTCCAGGTAGCCACAGAATGACAAGCAGGACGGCAATCGGCTCCAGCATGGAGATTCACCTTCTGAAGGTTAATCAGCGTTGCACGTTGACTGATTCAGTGCGTCGTCTGCTTTGCGTGCGGCTGTCCTGGCTTTCTCCTTCAAGTCTTCGGCGGCGTTCATGGCTTCTCCCTGAACCTGTTTGGCCTTGCCCTGGATTTGGTGCCCCGTGTCACCCGTGAGATCACCAAAGGCGGATTCAAGGCGACCTTCGGCTTCCTTGGCTTGGGCATCGAGTCGGTTGGACATGATCGAGGACGTAATGGGACGGTGAGTTGGATCTTTTCCCGCTACGTGGGCGGGAGGAGCCCTTCCAATTCACGGTTTAGCCAAATACTTGCGCCCAGACCATTTCCCGTTTGTTAAGCATTTCCTGCACCAGCCGGGCCATCGGTTCCCCGTTTCTGGCGCACCACCAGCTGCGGCATGGCTGCAGGGCTGGGCCAGCGGCAGAGCCCCTGCCAGCGAGGATGGAGCCCAACCACGGCGTTGAAGGCCCAGCCATGCAGATCATCCCCGCCATCGACCTGCTCGACGGCCATTGCGTGCGCCTGCACCAGGGTGATTACGACAAGGTTACCCACTTCAGCGCCGACCCGGTCGCCCAGGCCCTCGACTGGCAGCGCCAGGGGGCTGAACGGCTGCATCTGGTCGATCTCGATGGCGCCCGCAGCGGCGAACCGCTCAACGATGCGGTGGTGAGGGCGATCACCGCGGCCCTGGCGATTCCGGTGCAGCTGGGCGGTGGCGTGCGCACGGCAGAGCGGGCCGAGGAGCTGCTGGCCTGCGGCCTTGATCGGGTGATCCTCGGCACCGTGGCGATCGAGCAGCCGGAGCTGGTGCGGAACCTGGCCGGCCGCTTCCCCGGCCGCATCCTGGTGGGCATCGATGCCAGAAACGGCAAGGTGGCCACCCGTGGCTGGCGCACCGAGAGCACGGTGGAGGCCACCGCCCTGGCGGCCAGCTTCGAGGCCAGTGGCGTGGCGGCGATCATCAGCACCGACATCAGCACCGACGGCACCCTGGCCGGCCCCAACCTGGAGGCCCTGCGGCAGATGGCTGCAGCCAGCACGATTCCTCTGATCGCCTCCGGCGGAGTGGGTTCACTCACCGATCTGCTGGCCCTGCTGGCCCTTGAGCCCCTTGGCGTGGAAGCCGTGATCGTGGGCCGCGCCCTCTACGACGGCAGCGTGGATCTGGGCGAAGCCCTGCAGGCGATCGGACCCCAGCGGCAGCAGGATCCACTCCAGCTCACGGTCGGATGAGGCGGATGCTGAAGGCGGCGCGGGATGGTTGGCCAAGGGGATAACGCAGGCCGATAGCATGACAATCATCCTTAACCCTGATCGTGGTCGATCCGCTATCACCCGACACCCCCCAGGTCAGCGTCACGGAGGCGTTCAGGCGCTGCCGTGATCTCGGGATGCGGCTCAGCCGTCAGAGGAAGATGGTGCTCGAGTTGCTCTGGTCGGAGCGCAACCATCTCAGCGCCCGAGACATTTTTGAGCGGCTCAACAGCCAGGGCCGCAACATCGGCCACACCTCCGTTTATCAGAACCTCGAAGCTCTCCAATCCGCCGGGGTGATCGAATGCCTCGAAAAGGCCAACGGCAGGCTCTACGGCTACCGCAGTGATCCCCACAGCCACCTCACCTGCCTGGAATCCGGCGACATCCACGACCTCGATGTCGTCCTTCCCACCGAGCTGATCCAGCGGATCGAGGCTCTGACCGGTTTCGCGATCGAGTCGTACACCCTCCAGCTCTGCGGTCGGCGCCGCCCCTGAGGCACCGCCCCCCCCGGATCCAAGGCCGAGCTGGTCAACCGTGCCAGGCTCGTTACCTTGACAGCATCGGCCAGCCCAGGAGCGCTATCGAAGCCGCCGTTCCCCTCCTTCCCCGCTCCAGCCAGGCTCCCCAGCTCCTGCTGTTTGCCGAGCCACTGCTCCGCGCGGGCCTGATCCGTCTGCTGGGCAGCGATTCAGCCGGCTACCGCCTGGCCAGCGGCGTCGAGGAGCTCAGCGGGGCTCCCCAGCTGCTGATCTGGGCCCTGAGTGCCCCTCTGGAGCCCGCCGGCCTGCTGCGGGAACTGGAGCAGCTTGAACAGCGCTGGCATCCAGCCCCCCTGCTGCTGCTGTTGCCAGCCACACCGGCCTGCCGCCGTGACTGGCTGCTGCAGTTGCCGGCGGCGGGCCTGTTGCAGCAGCCCGATCCCGACCAGTTGCGTGCCGCCGTGGCCACCCTGCTGGCCGGAGGCCGGGTGGTGCAGCTGAACGGGGAAGACCCGCCAGACCTCGCCGAGGCGGCCAGCCACTCCAGGCCGGGACTGGGCCAGTGGTTGCTGCAGAGCGGCCTTGAGCAGATCGACGCTGAGCTGCGGCTCTGCGAGCGCTGGCTCTCCACCTCCCCCCTTCAGCCGATCCAGGCCCTCATCCTGGAGGGCCGCATCCGGGAACTGACAGCCGCCCGCAGCCTGCTGCTCTGGCTCTGGGGGCCCCTCAGCCTGGCCTGGAGTCAGCCGCAAGACCCTTCCCTTAGGGCAACCGAGAGCCTACCGCGCCCACCGCTGAGCGGCAGCACGGCGATCACCCTGCGCCACCGCACCGCCGATGGGATCTGGCAGGTGATCCGCGAGCGCCTGGCTGCCGCCAGCGCCAGTTCCCTGGCTCCCCAGGCGGATGGTGCCCTCTTCGCCCTGGGGGGTCTCAGCTCCGAGCGGCGCCGTGATCTGCTGCTGGCTCTGCTGGGGCAACTCGACCAGCTGCTCAACCGGCTGCGGCAGGAACGGCTGCGCGGCGACGATCTGCAGGGCCGCTGGCAGCAGCTTCAACCGGACCTGCGCCGCCATGCCCTGCGCCAGATGGCCGGTCCCTACGTTCAGCTGCCCCAGCAGGGGGAGATGCTGCCGGTGGCCGACACCCTGAGCAGCAGCAGCGACCTGGGCCTTGAAGACCCCGAGCTGCCCCCCTGCCTGCCAATGCTGACGGCCCTGCTCAGCGCCCAGCCCCTGCTCGTCGATGGCCAGCTGCTGGCGCCGGATGAACCCCAGGCCCTGCTTCACCTCGAGGCGTTGGTGAGCAACTGGTTGGTCCGCACTGCTGAGCTGATCAGTGGCGAGGTGCTGGCCTGCTGTGGCGACTGGCCCGAGCTGCGCCGTTATCTCCTGGTGCAGGATCTGCTGGCCACCCGCAGCCTCGAGCGGCTGCGCAACCAGCTCAATGCCCAGCAGCGCTGGAGCGCCTGGTTTGAGCGGCCGATCCAGCTCTACGAGAGCCGCCGCCTGCTCTATCGCCTGGAGGGCGGGGCGATCCAGCCGCTGCTGCTCACCGAACCCCGCGACCAGGAGCTGCGCCAGCTGGGCTGGCTGCAGCAGGCGGTCACCCTGTCCCTGGAAACCCGCGACGCCCTCGCCCCCCAGCTCCAGGCCCTGCTGCGGCGGCTCGGGGACCTCCTGGTGGTGGTGCTCACCCAGGTGGTGGGACGGGCGATCGGCCTGGTGGGACGAGGCATCCTGCAGGGCATGGGCCGGGGCGTCAGCCGTGGCTGAGTGAGTCGGCCCACGGCTGAAGCGCGGCTGGAGAGTCACAATGGCTCCAGCTCCCCACCCACCGGTTGCGCGTGCCTTCCAGCCTTGCCCCCTTCCATGCTCGCCTGTTCGGGCTGGTGCTGGTTCTGCTGATCGCCACAGGCCTGGGGACCCCGGCCCGGGCTGCCCTCACCACCAACAGCTACGACGGCAACATCTATGCCCTCTACGCCGGCAACGGCTCCCTGGTGCCGCCCCGCAGCAGCCTGGAACAGGCGATGGCCGATCACCGCGCCGCCGTGGTGGTGTATTACCTCGATGACAGCGCCGACAGCAAGCAGTTTTCGCCGGTGCTGAATGAACTGCAGCGGCTCTGGGGACGATCCGTGGAATTGATCCCCCTTACCACCGATGCCCTGCAGAACCGTCCCGAGACGGGCCGCACCGATCCGGCCCATTACTGGAAAGGGGACATCCCCCAGGTGGTGGTGTTCGATCCCCAGGGTGAGGTGATCCTTGATGGCAGCGGCCAGGTGGACATCGACACGATCAACGCCGCACTCACCAGGGCCACCGGCCTGGATCCCACCGCCGGGGCTGGTGCCAGCACCACCCGCAGCTTCAATGAACTGAACAGTGAAGTGGTGCCCGCCGGCTGATGAGCAGATCAGCCCCAGGCCTTCGGATAGAAACCGACAGCCTCGGCGCCGTTGAAGTGCCTGCCCAGCACTACTGGGGAGCCCAGACCCAGCGCTCAATCCACTTCTTCCCCTTCGGTGAGGCCATGCCCCTGGCGGTGGTGCACGCCTTCGGCCAGCTCAAGGCCGCCTGCGCCGAGGTGAACGGCCAGATGGGCCGGCTCACACCCGAGCTGGCGGCGCTGATCGTGGCCGCCGCCGAAGAGGTGGCCAGCGGCGGCCTCGACGGCGAATTCCCGCTGAAGGTGTGGCAGACGGGCTCGGGCACCCAGACGAACATGAACGTCAACGAGGTGATCGCCAACCGGGCGATCGAAGCCGCTGGAGGGACGCTGGGCAGCAAGAGCCCCGTCCATCCCAACGACCATGTGAACCTCAGCCAATCCAGCAACGACACCTTCCCCACCGCCCTGCACGTGGCCGTGGCGATCGAACTGGAGCGGGCGCTGATCCCCGCCGTCGAAGGCCTGATTGCTGCCCTGGCCGCCAAGGCCGCCGCCTACGCCGGCATCATCAAGATCGGCCGCACCCACCTGCAGGATGCGGTGCCGCTCAGCCTCGGCCAGGAATTCGGGGGCTACGTCGCCCAGCTGGAGCTGGGACTCCAGAGCCTCCGCCACAGCCTGCCCCAGGTGAGGCAGCTGGCGATCGGAGGCACGGCCGTGGGCACCGGCCTCAATGCCCCGGTGGGCTTCGGCGAAGCGGTGGCGGAGCGCCTGGCCGAGCGGATCGGCCTGCCGTTCAGCAGCGCCCCCAACAAGTTCCAGGCCCTGGCCGGCCATGAGCCGCTCGCCGCCGCCCATGGGGCACTCACGGTGCTGGCCGGCAGCCTGATGAAGATCGCCAACGACATCCGCTGGCTGGGCAGCGGCCCCCGTTGCGGCCTCGGCGAACTGGTGCTGCCGGAAAACGAACCCGGTTCCTCGATCATGCCCGGCAAGGTGAACCCCACCCAGTGCGAGAGCCTCACCCAGGTGGCCGTGCAGGTGATCGGCAACAACACCGCCGTGCAGATGGCCTCCAGCCAGGGGAACTTCGAGCTCAACGTGTTCAAGCCCCTGATCGCCCGCAACGTGCTTGAAAGCATTCAGCTGCTCACGGGAGGCTGCAACAGCTTCCGCAGCTTCTGCGTCGAAGGGCTGGAGGCCAACCAGGGCCGCATCGAAACCCTGCTCGACCAGAGCCTGATGCTCGTCACCGCCCTCACCCCGGCGATCGGCTACGACCGCGCCTGCGCCATCGCCAAACATGCCCACAACAACCAGCTCAGCCTGCGGGAGGCGGCCCTGGTGCTCGGCGAGATCAGCAGCGAGGAGTTTGATCGCTGGGTGCAGCCGACCGAAATGATCTGAGGCCGCGGTCCCATTGTTTCGATTCACAAATCAGGGTGGACGTTGGGTGAGGCGAGCGGAGCAAGGTGGAGTTAACCCGATGACATCCTTCGGAACCCTCCATGCCCAACCGGAAGACAACCCTTCGCCATGGCCTGCTGCTGGGCGGACTGGCCCTTGGCCTGCTGGCGGTCCCATCCCCCGGACGGGCAGAGGTTCTCTACAAACTTGAAACCACCTGCACGCTCAAAGGTGGCGCCCCTGTGCCCTGCACCGTGGAGGCCGTCGACGAAGGCGCTGCAACCCTCTATCGACATCGGATCGGGGCCGTCACGGAAACCATTCGGGTTACCGATTCCCCCGTGCGCATGACCCGATGGGATCCAGCCATCAAGGAATGGCAGCCCCTGCAGCAGGCAGGCGCCCGCTTCTCCACCAACACCGTGTGCTTCAACGGCCTCGATTTCTGCGTGGTGAATCCCAACTACCTCAACAGCGTTCGCCAGAGCAACGCAACGGCAATGGCCCAGCGTGATCTGGTGCGGGTTCATTTCGGTGACGATGGTCGGATCAACATCACCTGCTACGACGAAGGCTGCGCGCTGATCCAGAAGATGGCGGCAGTGCAGAAATGAAGGGCCTCGCAGGTCTCGGCAGCATTGTGCTGACAGGTGTTCTGGCCCTGCCGGCTGGCGCAGGATTCACCCTTGAGCGAGCTTCGTTCCCTTCTGCAGACCCTGGGAATGAACTGATCGCCCGAGGCGGCGGTGGTGGCCGAGGTGGCGGTGGCAGCCGTGGTGGTGGAGTAAACCGCGGAGGTGGTGGCGGCAACCGTGGCGGCGGTGCTGCCCGGGCCAAGACTGGCTTCAGCGGCGGCGGTGGTCTCAACCGCGGAGATTCCAGGCCGAGCGGTGGCTGGAGCAACAATGCGCGAAGCGCTGGAGCCCGCCCCTCGATGGATCGTCCCAATGCCGGCAGCAGGGACATCAGTCGCCCCAATGCCGGAACCAGGGACCTGAACCGGCCCAATGCAGGCACGAGAGATCTGGGGAGCATCAATCGCGGCACCCGAGACTTCAATGCCGATGGCAATCGGAACATCAACCGCGATCTGAACCGAAACGTCAACCGCGACGTCAACCGAAACATCGATCGCAACGTCAATGTCAACCGGAACTTCGATCGCAACGTTAATGTCAACCGCAACTGGGATCGCCGCGTTAACATCAACAACGTGAATGTGCGCCCGGGCTGGGCCCGGCCCGGTTGGGGCGTGGCACGCCCCTGGAACTACGGCTGGTATGGCGGCTGGTCCACCCCCACCTGGGGCTGGTGGGGTGCCCGCGCCGCTGCCTGGGGCGTGGGCACTCTGGCCACGGCGGCGATCATCAACAGCGCCGTCAACAACGCCGTCGACAACAACACCACCTACATCGTGGTTCCCAACTCCAACTACCAGTTGCTGTTCGGCTCGGTCCAGCCCTCCGGCACCTCCGCCATCAGCTTCGCGGTCACCGACAGTGGCAGCACCTATGAGCTGACGGCCGACTGCCAGTCGGGGCTGCTCAGTGGCCAGGAGCCCCAGAGCGCCGCCGAAGCGGAGTTGCTCAATGCCGCCTGCCAGGTGGCCTTCGGCAACGTGTAAGCGCGCAGAGGAAGCCCTGGCGTATCCGGGGTCGATCGATTCCATCGTGCCCGCCACCCATCTGTGGCGGGCCTTTTCATGTCGCCTACATCTCCGCTAGGCCCCAGCGCCAGCTCCGCTGACGCGCACGATGCAGCGGAAACCCAGGTGGCAGGTGGAGGTGTCGATGCCCTGGGCCATGCGGGCAGCTGGTCGGTAACGGCGGCAATAGCTGGGGGCACACAGAAACGAGCCCCCCTTCATCACCTTGCGGGGAATCGCGCCGTGCTGGGAGGCGCGATCGATGCTGGCCTCACGGGCCTGCTCCGAGGAGGCACAACAGCCTGCCGCCACGGCTGCCCTGTGCCCATGGTCCCGGTACCAACTGTCGGTCCACTCCCAGACATTGCCGATGCAATCGAAGAGACCAAAACCGTTGGCGGGGAAGGCCCCCACCGGTGAGGTGCCCGCGTAGCCATCGAGCAGGCTGTTATGGTGGGGAAAATCTCCCTGGAAGGTGTTGGCCACCGGGCGCCCTCCTGGATGCAGCTCCTCCCCCCAGGCGTATTCAGCGCCTTCGCGCCCGCCCCAGGCGGCCCGCTCCCACTCGGCCTCGGTCGGTAGCTGTTTGCCGCTCCAGGCCGCATAGGCCTCCGCATCCTCATGGGCCACATGCACCACCGGATGGTTGGGGCGGTTCTTGATCGAGCTGCCGGGGCCTTCCGGGTGACGCCAGTCGGCACCAGGGATGTACTGCCACCAGCGGTAGGGATCGCCCTGGCCCACCGGCCCCGGCGGCGGCACGAACACGATCGAGGCCGGCGCCAGCAGTTCCGGCAGCGCATCTGGGTACGAGGCCGGATCGGCCGGCCGCTCAGCGCTGGTGCGGTGGCCGGTGGCCTTCACGAACTTGAGGAACTGGGCATTGGTGACCGGTGAGCGGTCGATCCAGAACCCCTCCACACGCACCCGTTGGGCCGGGGCCTCCTCGGGGTAATGGCCGTCGGATCCCATCTGGAAGGTGCCAGCGGGGATCCAGACCATGTCCCGCGCCGGCGGGCGGGCCGGCCGAGGGGGCCGCTCGGATCGCGCTGCGGAAGAAGAACGATCCGAGGTCATGGCGTTAGCTCAGGCCGAGACTGGCCTCAGTGGCCGCCGCTGGCTGCGGCGGTCATCTTGTCCATCACCTCCTCCAGGGAGAAGCTTGCCGCCTTCTGGCGAGGCGGATAGGCCTGGAAGGTGGCCAGGAACCGCCCGACGATGACCTGGGCGGGCACCAGGGCAAAGGCATGGTCCAGCATCCAGTCCCAGTAGGTGTTGGAGGTGATGTCGGCCCGCTCGTAGGGATCGGTAAGCAGGTTGAAGATCTTCGGCAGCCGCAGCACGGTGAAGGGCTCGGCCCAGATCTGGCAGGTGCCGGCCTGGCGCTGCTCCATGAACACGAACTTCCAGTTGTCGTAGCGCAGGCCTGTGAGATCGCCGTCGTCGGAGAAATAGAAGAACTCCGACCGCGGGCTCTTCTGTACCTGGCCCGTCCAGTAGTCGAGCATGTTGTAGCCATCCAGGTGAATCTTGAAGGTTTTCGATCCCACCGGATGACCCGTGAGCAGCTTCTCCTTGATTTCCGGTTCTCCCGCCGCCGCCACCAGGGTGGGCAGCCAGTCGAGGTGGCTGACGATGCCGGTGAACAGGGTGCCGGGGGCAATCTTGCCGGGCCAGCGGACCAGGGCTGGCACCCGGTAGGCGCCTTCCCAGTTGGAGTTCTTCTCGTTGCGGAAGGGCGTCATGCCGGCATCGGGCCAGCTGTTCATGTGGGGGCCGTTGTCGGTGCTGTACATCACGATCGTGTCATCGGCGATGCCCAGCTCATCGAGCAGGTTGAGCATCTCGCCGATGCAGTTGTCGTGATAGATCATCACGTCGTGATACTCCGACTGCCAGCGACCCGACTGACCCACATCCTGCGGGCGGGCGTGGGTGCGGAAGTGCATGTGGGTGGTGTTGAACCACACGAAGAAGGGCTCGCCGGAAGCCACCGCATCACGGATGAAGCGCTTGGCTTCGACCATGAACTCTTCGTCACAGGTTTCCTGGCGCTTCTTGGTGAGCGGCCCGGTGTTCTCGATCCGCTGGGTGCCATCTCCATTCGCCCAGCAGTGCAGCACGCCGCGGGGGCCGAAGTTCTTCTTGAAGTCGGGAAAATCTTCCGGCTTGGGATAATCGCGCAGTTCCGGTTCTTCCTCGGCGTTGAGGTGGTACAGGTTGCCGAAGAACTCATCGAAGCCGTGCATCGTCGGCAGATGCTCGTCCCGGTCGCCGAAGTGGTTCTTGCCGAACTGGCCGGTGCAGTAGCCCAGGGGTTGGAGCAGCTCGGCGATGGTGGGATCCTCAGGGCGGAAGCCCTGCTCGGCGCCCGGCAGCCCCACCTTGCTGAGGCCGGTGCGGAACACGCTCTGGCCGGTGATGAATGCCGCCCGCCCCGCGGTGCAGCTCTGCTCGGCGTAGTAATGGATGAAGCGGCCACCTTCCTTGGCGACCCGGTCGATGTTGGGGGTCTGGTAACCCATCAGGCCATCGCTATAGCAGCTGAGGTTGCTCTGGCCAATGTCGTCGCCCCAGAGGATCAGGATGTTGGGTTGGCCGTTGGGCATGGTGGGAAAAACCCGATGGGTGGCGGTGGTCGTGGAGTGCCCTGGCAGGTGTGCGCTCCGACGCCCTGGATCATGACCACCCTGGCAGGGTGGGGACACTCGAAAAGTGCATTTTTTGACGGTGCGCGGTTCCATCAGCCCCGACGCTCCCTCCCTCGACCGCCAGGTCCCGACTGGACTCGTGCAGCCAACCGGCTGCGTCGAGCAGCTCCAGGAAGGGGTCCGGGCCCTTGGGTTGCCGATGAATCTGATCCAGCTCCAGGCCGGGCGGTTGGCAGGAGATCTGCTGCCCCTGCAGGTGGGCCCGCTGCAGTTGCTGCGGCTGCAGGTGGACCGGGGGCTCCACGGCCGCGGAACCAAACCCCTTGGCCGCCAGGTGGTGGCCCTGGATCTGGAGCCGTTGCGCCACCAACAGCCCCTCGTGGCCCACGGGGAACGGCTGCCGGCCGATTGCCTGTTTGGCCTGGCTCCCCGCAATGGCATTCACCTCAGCACCGGCGGCCCCTGCTCCCTGGCGATCCTGACGATCGATCGGGAGCGATTCCAGCACTGGGCCGCCGATCTGGGCTGCCCTGATCTGGGTGGGGCAGCCCTCGATCGCAACTGGTTGGCGGTTGACCCGGACCGCCAGGTGGGCCTGCGGGCCTACCTGCGCCAGCTGTTCGCGGTGGCGGAGCGGCAACCGGCGCGGCTGGCGAGGAACGGCTGGCCCCGATTGGTGGCGGACGATCTGTTGCCTCTGGTGGTGGAGGCCCTGGCACCACTGACGGGCCAGAGCGACCGACTGCCGCGGCCGATCGCCCGGATCGAGCTGGTTAAGGCTGCCCAAGGGTGGATGGATGAGCACCCCACCGAGCCGATCACCCTCGACGCCCTCTGCAGGCGGGTGCATGCCGGCCGCCGCAGCTTGATCCAGGGCTTCCGCGAGCACCTGGGGATGGGGCCGATGGCCTACCTCAAACGCCAACGGCTCCATGGCGCCCGCCGGGTGTTGCTGGCGGCCGACCCTGGTCACACCTGCGTGGCGTCGGTGGCCGGCGAGTTCGGCTTCCTCAACGCCGGCCACTTCGCGATCGCCTACCGGGAGCTGTTCGGTGAGCGACCCAGCATCACCCTGAACGGGGGCAGACGCCCGGTTTGATCGGCTGGTTGGCGGGGTAAATGCGGGCCCAGTCGTTGCGCATGCTCACCACCGTCCAGCCCCGCTTCGGTGCCTCGTCCAACACCCGATCGAGGCGGCCGAAGAGGGTCTGGCGGTCGTAGGCGAATTCCCTCTCGGCGTCGTCATGGCGCAGGAGCATCCCCAGGCGGGTGCCCGGCCCCGCCGTGGTCCACTCGAGCATCGCCAGATCGCCATCTGAGTTGCCGAAGGCGGCGATCGGCCGGCGGCCGATGGCGTCGTGGATGCCCACCGGCTTGCCGGCGCCGTCGTCGACGAAGGCCACCTCGGGGCGGCGCAGGATCATCGGTACGCCGTTTTGCAGCACGTACTCGCTGCGCACGGTGGAGCCCACCACACGTTCGGGGGGAATGCCGTAGAGCTGCTCGGACACCACCCGCACGAAGTCTTTGCCGCCGCCGGAAACGATCCAGGTGCGGAAGCCCCGCGCCCGCAGCAGGTCGAGAAGCTCCCCCATCGGCGCATAGGTGAGGCTGGTGTAGGGCCTCCTGAGGGTGGGGTGGCAGGCGGTGCGGAACCAATCGCGCACCAGCTCCCTGAACGCATCGGTGCTCATGCCGCCGTGGGTGAGGGCAACCAGCTCAAGCACCCCCCGGCTGCCGTGGGCCATCACCGCGTCCAGATCGCCGGCCGCCGCCGCGGCGACCACCGGTCTCGCCGCCAGCTCGGGCCGCTCAGCCACCAGGCGGCGGGCACGCTCGAGGGCGAAGGCCAGCTGCACGTACATCGGTTGCTCGCCCCAGAGGGTGCCGTCGTTGTCGAACACGGCGATCCGCTCGGCCGGCGGCACGAACGCAGGGCCCCCTTCCCGACTCACCGCCTCGATGAAGGAGAGCAGGCGTGCCCTCGCGGCTCCCTCCCTCCAGGAAGGAACAGACTGGGATCCAGGGGACGGGGGGACGCCGCGACCGGTAACACCATGGCGATCAGCGCAGTGGCACCCAAGGCGGCGCTGAACAGGGAGCTGAGCCCCCTGCGAGCCCTGATTCCAGGCAGGGCAAGTCCATGACCCTGGCCGGTTGGGCTGCTCAAGCCGCCCCCAGCCGGCCTTTCCGCCAGCGCAGGAACGGGATCGACACCACCACGGTGACCAGGAGGTAGGCCAGACGGCCAGTTTCAGGCCATGTATTCCGGTGCCATGGGTGGATGAAAACAGCAGTGCCAGGCCCGGGTTGCGCATCGATGTGACCAGGGCCACGGTGGTGCGCTCGCGCGGCTCTGGGCTAGCCATGAGTTCGAAGGATGTGTCGTCGTTGAAGGGAGCCAGCACGGCAGTGGTCGTTGCATTTGTCGAGGAGTTGCATTGGGTGATTGTTCGGCCCACAAGCGGTACTTCTAACTCCAGCCATGGTCAAAGGCTGAAAACAAAACTTGATAGAGAGACTGCAAGAATATGGTATTGCTAATTTTTATGGCTACAAATCCTTCAGCGATCTAACGTTTTGCATGCCTTGGCGCCCCAGTCGCTCGGGATGTGAACAGCCCGTCGTCGACTCAGGGGGAGCCACCGATGAAGCCCATAGAGAAGAAGCCCTTTCAGAAACTGAAGCTGCTCTCCCTGGCCGGCCTCACCTGCCTGGCCTGCCTGATCTGGTTCGCCCTGGTGCCCGCCTTTGCGCTGGAGGCCAACCGGCCCGCTGCTGGGGCGGTTGGCGGCTCTGCCGGAGGAGCAACCCGGCCGAACATCATCGTGATCCTGGCCGACGACCTCGGCAATGCCGATCTCGGTTACCGGGGTAGCGACATCTATACGCCGAACATCGACAAGCTGGCCCGGGAGGGCGTGCGGATGGAGTCCTTCCACGGCATGCCCGTCTGCACGCCGTCCCGGGCCGCCCTGATGACGGGTCGCCACCCGATGCGCTACGGCCTCCAGACCCTGGTGATCTTCCCCAACCACACCTACGGCCTGCCCACCGATGAACGCACCCTGCCCCAGGCACTGAAGGAGGCGGGCTACCAGACCTCGATGGTGGGCAAGTGGCACCTCGGCCATGCCGACAAGAAATACTGGCCGCAGAACCGGGGCTTCGATCACTTTTACGGCAACCTCGTCGGCGAGGTCGACTACTTCACCAAGATGCGCGGCGGCATCGTCGACTGGCAGCGCGACGGCAAGTTCCTGCAGGAGAAGACCTACTACCTGCCGCTCATTGGCGATGAGGCGGTGAAGCAGATCGAGCGGCAGGATAAATCAAAGCCTTTCTTCCTCTATTTCGCCTCGCTGGCGCCCCATGCCCCCTATCAGGCCGAGAAGGCCGATGAAGACCGCTACGCCGCCACGATCAAGGACCCGACCCGCCGCACCTATGCGGCCATGGTCACCTCGGTGGACGACCAGGTGGGCCGCATCGTGGCTGCCCTGGAGAAGCGGGGGATGCGCGAGAACACGCTGATCATCTTCTCCAGCGACAACGGTGGCCCCCGCAGTGCTGTGGTGGCCAGCGGTGCCCATTCCCGCGAGGAGCGTGCCGAAAGCGGCGTCAAGCAGGAATCCCTGCCGGCGAGCAACGGAAACCTGCGCGGCGGCAAGGGCAGCCTCTACGAAGGCGGCGTGCGCGTGCCGACGATCTTCAACTGGCCCGGCACCTTGAAGCCCGCCGTGATCAGTGAGCCGGCGCAGATGGTGGACATCATGCCCACCGCCCTGGCCCTGGCCGGCGCGGCACCGAACCCCGCCAGCAAGCCCCTGGATGGGAAGAACCTCCTGCCGATGCTTGCCGAAGGCAAACCCTCGCCCCACGACGACCTCCTGATCAACGTCGAAGCCTTCCGCGGCGCCATCATCAAGGGCCAGTGGAAGCTGGTGAAGATCGCCCTGCTGCCCGGCAAGATCGAACTGTTCGACCTCAAGGCCGACCCCGGCGAGAAGAACAACGTGGCCGAGCAGAACCCTGAGGTGGTGCGTGATCTCGAGGCCCGCCTGCAGGCCTATGCCAAGCAGCAGAAGATGAGCGAGTGGTTGAAGGCCCAGCCCGACTACCTCGGTGCCCAGGGCGAGAAGACGATCCTCGACCCCGACTTCGACATCAATGACGGCGGACTGCCGCAGCAGAAGCCGGTGCTGCCCAAGCCATGAAGCCGCCAATCCGGTTCCTGGCGGTGGCGCTGGTGTGCCTGCTGCTGAGCAGCGGCGTGATCTCAGGGGCCTGGGGCCGACCAAGCGCCTCAGCCACGGCACCTGCAAACACGGCGGCGCCCTCTTCAGCTCCCCCCACGGACGGCTCCGTGCTGCCTTTCCCGCCGGTGCCAAGCGCCAGCATCGCCCGACCACGGCTGCAGGATTCGGTGCACAAACGCCGCGCCCAGCCGCAGCACCTCAAAGCCGATGCGCCCAACGTGCTGATCGTCCTGCTGGATGACGTCGGCTTCGGCCAGGCCTCCACCTTCGGCGGCGAGATCAACACGCCCACCCTCAGCAAACTGGCTGACCAGGGCCTCAGCTACAACACGTTTCACACCACCGCCATCTGCTCCCCCACCCGGGCGGCCTTGCTCACCGGACGCAATCACCAGCGCGTCGGCAACGGCACGATCGCCGAACGCGCCGTCGACTGGGATGGCTACACCGGCGTGATTCCGAAAACCTCGGCCACCATGGCCGAAGTGCTGCATCACTACGGCTACAAGACGGCGGCCTTCGGCAAATGGCACAACACGCCGGCCGATCAGACCACCGCCATGGGGCCGTTCGATCGCTGGCCGACGGGCCACGGCTTCGATTACTTCTACGGCTTCCTCGCCGGTGAAACCTCCCAGTGGGAGCCGCGCCTGGTGGAGAACACCACCGCCATTGAGCCTCCCCACGACAAGAATTACCACCTCAGCGAGGACATGGCCCAGCGCAGCATCGACTGGCTGCGTAAGCACCGGGCCTTCTCACCCGATAAGCCCTTCTTCCTTTACTGGGCGCCCGGGGCCGCCCACGGCCCCCACCAGGTGGGCAAGGAGTGGTCCGAGAAGTACAAGGGCAAGTTCGATACCGGCTGGGATGCCTACCGCGAGCGGGTGTTTGCGCGCCAGAAGCAACTCGGCTGGATTCCCGCCAACACCAAACTGACGCCCCGCACCGCCACCATGCCCGCCTGGGACAGCATTCCAGCGGCCCAGCGCCCATTCCAGCTGCGGCTGATGGAGATCTACGCCGGCTTCGTCGAGCACGTGGATGCCCAGGTGGGGAAAGTGATCGATGAGCTCGAGCGCCTGGGGGTGCGGGACAACACGATCGTCATCTACATCTTCGGCGACAACGGCGCCAGTGCCGAAGGCCAGAACGGCACGATCAGCGAGTTGCTGGCCCAGAACGGCATCCCCAACACCGTCGAGCAGCAGATCGCGGCCCTGAACACCATGGGCGGCCTCGACCTGTTGGGCGGTCCCAAGACCGACAGCATGTACCACGCCGGCTGGGCCTGGGCTGGCAACACGCCGTTCCAGTACACCAAATTGATCGCCTCCCATTTCGGCGGCACTCGCAATCCGATGGTGATCTCCTGGCCCAAAGGGATCAAACCCGACAAAACACCACGGGCCCAGTTCCACCACGTCAACGACATCGCGCCAACGCTCTACGAGCTCATTGGCATCAAGCAGCCCACAATGGTGGATGGATTCAAGCAGGATCCAATCGATGGAGTGAGCCTGGCCTACACCTTCGCCAACGCCAAAGCGCCCACCCGCAAAAAGGTTCAGTACTTCGACAACAACGGTAGTCGCGCCATCTTCCAGGACGGATGGCTGGCCGCCACCTTCGGCCCTTTGGTCCCCTGGCTGCCCGGCGCGCCAGGGCTGGCTGCCTGGGATTCAGCCAAGGACCAATGGGAGCTCTACAACCTCAACGCTGACTTCTCCGAAGCCGATGATCTCGCCGCCCGCGAACCGCAGCGGCTGGCCCAGCTACAGAAAACGTTTGATCAGCAGGCCGTGGCCAACAAGGTCTATCCCCTGGGCGCCGGCATCTGGCTGCGGCTGCACCCCGAAGACCGGATCAAGTCGCCCTACAGGAGCTGGCAGTTTGATGCCACCACCACGCGCATGCCGGAGTTCACGGCGCCTGGTCTGGGCCGGGAGAACAGTACCGTCACCATCGATGCCGATCTCAAGGACAACGGCTCCGGTGTGTTGTACGCCCTGGGGGGATCGGGGGGCGGCCTCAGCCTCTACCTGGACCAGGGCCAACTCGTCTATGAGTACAACATGATGATCATCGAGCGTTACACCGCCCGCTCGAAGAACAAGATCCCCGCCGGAAGGCACCGCATCGAGGTCACGACCACCCTCGCCAATGCCCAGCCACTCTCACCGGCCGAGGTGGTGTTGAACGTGGATGGCCAGGAGGTGGCGCGCACCACGGCGGCTCGCACCGTTCCAGCTGCCTTCTCCGCCAGCGAAACCTTCGATGTCGGCGTGGATCTTGGCTCGACGGTGTCCCTCGATTACTCCGAGCGCCGGCCCTTCCGCTTCGACGGGACGATCCACAGAGTTGACGTGAAAATGAACTGAATCAGCATGAACTCCACATCTGCTTCCCGGATTTCCAAGCGCTTCTCCATTGCCATACGCAGCGTCTCATTCGCGGCCTGCGGGCTGGCGCTGGCCCTGGGCTGCGGCCGGCCCGCACAGGCCCAGGCCTACGGACCTCGTCAGTTCTGGCTGGCTCCTGCGGGCACGAACGTGTTCACCATCTCGGGGATGTACAGCAGCTCCAACACCGTCGTCGACACCAGCATCATCTTCCCCAACCTCAACGTCGACACCTATGTCGTGGTGCCGAGCTATGCCCGCTTCTTCGGGATCGGCAATCGGCTCTCCCAGGTGTCGGTGGCGGTTCCCTATGCTTGGGCCAACGTCAGCCTCTCCACCGCCAACCGTGGGGTGGCGCCCAGCAAGCAGGGCCTGGCCGACAGCTACGCCCACTTCACCGTGGGCCTTGTGAACACCCCGGCCCTGGCGCCGGCGGAGTTCGGGGCCTACATGCAAAAGCAGAATCCGCCTGTGGTGGTCTATGGCCTGGTGGCGGTGATGCCCCCTACCGGCGACTATCAGAACGACCGGCTGGTAAACATCGGCACCAACCGCTGGACCTTCCGGGCTGGCCTGCCCACCACGGTGCGGCTCAGCCCCAACTGGGCACCGGGGAAGACCACCACCCTCGAGATTCTTCCCAGCGTGGATCTCTACACGCCCAACAACGACCCCGCCTTCCCCGAGTTCTCAATCCAGGGGCGCCAGGTGGACAGCCAGGTCGCGAACGTGCTGGCCCCCGATCAGACCACCCAGGCCCCTATGGGCACGTTGGAGATGCACCTCACCCACGACCTCAACAAGTCGCTGTGGGTGTCGCTGGATTCCTACTCCCGGCTGGGCGGTGAAACCTCCAGTGACGGCAAGGCCGGCGGCAATCAACAGGCCTGGACGGCCCTGGGCGCCACGATCGGTGGCAGCCCCTGGTCGAAGGCCCGCCTCTCCCTCACCGGTGGTGCCGTGCTGGCGGGCAACGACAACAGCCCCGATGGCTGGCAACTGCGGCTGCAGCTTCAGCAGTCCTTCTGAGCGCAGGGAGGAGCCACTCCCTCGTCAGAGCAGGGCGTGGCCAATCTTGAGCAACAACTGGCGCAGCGGGATCTGTGTGCTGATGCCGATCAGCGCTGGGATCAGCAGGGGCACCAGGATCTTGAGCAGGGCTGGCAGGTTGACCGGGGTAGCACGGGTGGAGCGGACAGCGTCATAGATCGCGGCCGTGTCCGCAATCGGGCCCAGCTCAGGGGCCTCCAGGATCTCTGCGTCCGCAAGCCGTTCTCCCAGGATCCAGCGCTGTCGCACCAGGCGGCCGTGGACACCCACCAGGGCGCCATAGTCCCGCAGGGCCTGGCGCCTGAACGCGATCAGCCGGGGGGCAAAGGCCAGCAGCGGTGCCACCATCAGCAGGGTGGTGCCGGCGATGAAAGCCAGGAAGGGCATGTGCAACGCCCGCAGTGTCTGCCCGTGGTGGTGCAGCTCATGGGTCCAGCTCGCCATGATCACGGCTGACATCGCCAGGGCCCAGAGCGAGAATGCTTCGGGCAGCACCTCCAGAAATCCCAGCCCGCAGACTCGGTCGGGATGGGTGGGCACCAGCGAGAGATCCAGGCGGGCGATGCGCAAGCAGAGCAGGCCCACCAGCAGCAGGCGCCAGCCCCAGCCCAGCAGCAGGGCGATGTAGATCGGCCGAGCCACATAGAGGAACCAGGCCCCGCCGAAGCCGA
>Ga0247833_1001966_pt1 | contig 31533 bp, 30 predicted proteins | sample LaCruzMarch2015__7_FD_187117 | JGI IMG/M metagenome (GOLD analysis project Ga0247833, IMG submission 187117) | Freshwater microbial communities from meromictic Lake La Cruz, Castile-La Mancha, Spain - LaCruzMarch2015_8m | ecosystem: Environmental > Aquatic > Freshwater > Lake | place: Spain... | reverse complement strand
CGCGACCCGCACACATCCAGTGGGCGGTTGACTCAGTGAAACTCTGAGACCGACGGTTAAAGTCCGGATGAGAGATAACAGCGGAATCGGTGCACCATGTTTATCGATGACGCCTACGCGCATCTATGCTCACTCAGCCATGCCGGCTTGGGTGGCACATACCCCAACCCAAATGTTGCAGCTGCTATCTATAGCGCCGGCGGAAAACTCATTGCCGATGGTTTTCACAATCGCGCGCAATCCGCCGATCACGCCGAAGTTGTTGCACTCAAAAAAGCGGGCGCTGCAGCGCGCGGTGCCACGATGGTTATTTCACTTGAGCCATGTGCTCACACCGGAACAACTCCGCCCTGTGCGCAAGCGATCATCGATGCCGGAATCGCAAAAGTTATTTATGCCATTACTGATCCCAACCCGATTGCGGCCGGGGGAGCGCAACTTCTCACCGCTGCCGGCATCACGGTGGAACAGCAAAAGAGTGCGGAACTGGAATTCATGCAACGAGCATGGCTGACTAAGCAGCTACTAGGTCGCCCGCTGATGATCTGGAAAGTTGCCATGACACTTGATAGCAAAGTGGCGGCAAGTGATGGCACATCGCAATGGATTAGTGGGCCCGAATCTAGGGATGACGTGCAGGTGCTGCGCGCGCGATCTGATGCCATTGTGATTGGAACAAATACCGCAATCATTGATAACCCTCATTTAGTTCCGCGCGGCCATGCTGCTCGTCCAGTGCGCATTGTGTGCGGAGAACAAGTGGTGCCACCCACACATAATGTTTTTGATGAGCAAGCACGCACCATTACTGTGAAATCAAAGTCGATTCCAGAACTGATCAAGGTGTTAAGCGATGAAGGATTTAACCAAGTATTAGTTGAAGCAGGTCCCACACTGGGCTCTGCCCTGATGGCAACTGGAAATATCGATGAACTCATTATCTATCAGGCACCTAAGCTACTTGGCGCTGGTAAAGAATTTGTCAGCCATCTCGGTATTTCCACGCTGGCAGATCACATTGGCCTGGAGCTGATATCAGCTGCGCAATTTGGTGGCGATACCAAATCCCATTACCGAATTGTGAAGGGGCGATAGATGTTTACCGGTCTTATTACAGAACTCGGCACCGTGCAAGGCATTACTCGCGGTGAAAGCTCTGCCGTCTTTACTATCACCGCACCAGAGTCGGTAGCTGGCCTTGGCCTTGGCGACTCGATTGCAGTCAACGGTGTGTGTCTGACCGCGACTTCAATTACTGGCGATTGCTTCACCGCAGATGTCATGGTGCAGACGCTGAAGCTGACATCACTCTCAGAGCTACAAGTGGGTTCACCTGTGAACCTAGAGCTGGCGGCAAAACTGGATATGCGCATGGGCGGACATATTGTGCAGGGGCATGTCGATGGTGTGGCCACCGTCGTTGCCCACACACCCGGTGAAAAATGGGCGCAGTTAGATCTCACAATGCCAGCAGAATTAATGAAGTATGTGGTTGCGCAAGGCTCGATCACACTCGATGGTGTGTCACTGACCGTGGGGGCACTCGATGATGCCACCAATGGCGTGAGCATCTGGCTGATTCCAGAGACGCTAGCCAAGACAAACTTGTCCGCAAAGAAAGCTGGTGGGCTAGTTAACGTGGAAGTAGATGTTTTGGCCAAGTATGTCGAACGGCTACTGAAGAAAGGTGTTGCCGGTGGAAATTAACTTTGCAGATAGCCTAGATCGATTTAGACGCGGTGAGATGATTATTGTTGTAGATGATCACGAGCGCGAAAATGAGGGCGACCTCATTATGTTGGCCGAGTATGCAACGGCTGAGAAAACTGCCTTCATGGTGCGCCATACAACCGGCATTCTCTGTGTTGCAATTACGAGTGAGCAAGCACGTCGTTTGCACCTTCCTTATATGGTCGAACAGAACCAAGATGTGCGAAAGACCGCCTTTACCGTCTCAGTTGATCTGGCCCAAGGAATCACTACTGGCGTCAGCGCGCAAGAGCGCACCGCAACAATTCGCGCACTGGGTAGCGCTAGATCGCTACCAACAGATTTCATTCGCCCCGGACATATTTTTCCACTGATTGCTAACGGTCAAGGGCTAGCTGCACGTAAGGGACATACCGAAGCCGGTGTGGCACTTGCCGAACTCACCGGTTCTTATCCGGCGGCGCTGCTCTCAGAGATTGTGGCAGCAGATGGTTCGATGGCGCGCGGCCAAGAGCTACTTGATTTTGCACACGAGCACCAGATTCCAATCGTCTCAATAGCCGATATCTATGAGTACCAAATCAAGTTAGAACATGTGCCAACGCTGGTGAACTATCCAGCTTATGATTTTGAATGGGTCAAGGTTCAGTTGCGAAACGCTGAATGGGATATTGCAACTTATCCATCACTGAAGCACCGTGAACAAGTAGTGATGCGCTATGGCCGAGAAGATAAAGTGCCGATGGTGCGCATTCACTCGGAATGCTTCACCGGTGATGTGGTGCACTCACAGCGCTGTGATTGTGGGCAACAGCTTGATGCTGCAATTGCTGCCATTGAAGCCTATGGCTGCGGATACATTATCTATATGCGAGATCACGAAGGTCGTGGCATTGGATTGACTGAAAAACTTAAGTCTTATACCTTGCAAGATCAGGGGCTGGACACAGTCGATGCCAATTTAGAGCTGGGCCATGTCATTGATTCTCGTGATTGGTCGGAGGCAATAGCTATCTTAAAAAACCTCAAGGTGAGCTCAGTGAAGTTACTGACTAATAACCCAGAGAAGATAGCTGCGGTCACAGAATGTGGAATCACCTGCGAGCAGGTCTCCCTTGCCATTGAAAGCAATGAATATAACGAGAAGTACCTATCTACTAAGCGCGATCGGCTTGGACATAGGCGCACCCAAGGGAGTAAATAAATGGCCGGACATGCACCTGCAATCACAGTTCCACAACTACCTAAGGCAAAGGTGGCCATCATCTCTTCCTCCTGGCATCTAGATATCTGTAGTGATCTAGTCGCCGGTGCCACCCGTGCGCTGGAAGCGGCCCAGGTGAAGAAGATTAAGACCATCTATGTCCCAGGTTCTTTTGAGATTCCGTTGGCCGCCCAGAAGATGTTTGAAAAGGGATATGACGCAGTGGTCGCTGTGGGGCTAGTACTTAAAGGTGAAACCCCACACTTTGATTATGTCTGCCAAGGTGTCACCCAAGGTGTGATTGATGTGCAATTAAAATGGTCAAAGCCGATTGGTTACGGCGTGCTCATGTGTGAAAACCTCGAGCAAGCTATTGCGCGCTCGGGGCGCCCAGGCAGCAAAGAAGATAAGGGATACGACAGCGCTATTGCAGCGCTGACACTGCTTACGCTCTAGAGCCTTGAAGTAAGAATTCCCTGAACTTCCTGCGCTGTCGGCGTAATTGGATTATTGCCAGTTACTGAATCTGCAAGGACTGTCTTTGTAATGTCATCAATCATCTCTTGCTTCACACCGTAATGAGAAAGTGAATTCCAGGACGTAATTTCTGGAAAGAGAACGGTCTTACACGTCCCGAAGATTAAAAACTCTGTACTTGCCGTTTAAAGAATATTGGCTCAGGTACTAGAACTTGCTGGGCCCGCCATATTGGCTAGCACCACTGCTCGCCCTGACTCTAAGCGAGCAATTGGCACTCTAAATGGTGAGCAGGAGACGTAATCAAGGTGAAGTGAGTGGAAGAAGTGAATACTGCGTGGGTCTCCACCGTGTTCACCGCAGACACCAATTTTAAAATCTGAGGTGTGAGCACGCGCTTGTTCAGTTGCGATGCGCACCAGCAGCCCCACACCATCTTGATCCAGTGATTCAAATGGATTAAATGGCAATAGCTCTAAATCTAGATAGCGCGGCAAAAAGCTTGATTCAACATCATCGCGACTAAAGGCCCAGGTCATCTGGGTTAGATCGTTTGTTCCAAATGAGAAGAAGTCGGCATGGTCTGCGATCTTGCCGGCAGTCATAGCAGCGCGAGGTGTTTCAATCATGCTGCCGATTGGAATATCGAAGTGTTGTTCGGTGCCGGAAAGAGTATGTGCAATTTCTTCTTCCAGCGTCTTGCGCAAGTAGAGCAGCTCTCGTTGGGTGGCAACAAGTGGAACCATGATCTCTGGCATTGGGTTATGGCCCAGCTTTCGAACTTCAAGACAGGCATGCACAAGGGCACGCACCTGCATCTTAAATAGTTCTGGAATCAAAATTCCAAGGCGAACTCCACGAAGACCCAGCATTGGATTAGATTCATGCAGGCGCTTAACGGCGGCAAAGACTGCTTGTTGGCGCGGAGAAATTTCTTCTCCGAGTGCTTCAGCGCGCGCCATCTCGGCGCTGAGCTCTGCGATGTTAGGTAAGAACTCATGCAGTGGTGGATCAAGCAGACGAATGGTGACTGGAAGTCCAGACATCGCCATCATGATGCCGACGAAATCTCCACGTTGTAGTGGCTCCATTTCGGCGATGATTCCACGTTGGGCCTCTTCATTTTCAGCCAAAATCAGGCTCTCAACATAGGCACGACGTGGCCCTAAGAACATATGTTCTGTGCGACAGAGCCCCACACCTTCGGCGCCAAGAATGCGGGCGCGTACGGCATCCTCTGGGGTATCAGCATTGGTTCGAACCCGCAGCACACGTGAGGCATCTGCATGCTGCAAAATGCGGTCCACCGCCTTTACAACTGGAGTTGCCTGTGGCGAATTAGCATCAAGCTTGCCCTCAAGGTAGGCGGTAACGGGGGAGGCGATAGTAGGAAGTGCGCCTAAGTAGACGATGCCACTTGTGCCATCGATAGAGATAACTTCACCTTCATAGACGGTCAGTGCACCGACGGTAAATAAGTTAGCGCGTTCGTCAACTGAGATGCTCTCTGTTCCACAGATGGCTGTCTTACCCATTCCACGAGCCACTACAGCTGCGTGAGAAGTCTTGCCACCGCGACTGGTGAGAATTCCTTCAGAGGCAACCATTCCCACTAGATCATCAGGGCTGGTTTCTCGTCTTACCAGAATTACCTTGTGGCCGGCGCGTGCTAAATCAAATGCTCGTCTTGAGTCAAAGACAACTTCACCGACGGCCGCACCTGCTGAGGCTGGGATACCGCGGGCAATTTCTGTCACTTGTCCGGCTAAATCAAATTGCGGGAACATGAGGTGACCTAGCTGCTCACCTGAGATGCGAGATAGGGCTTCATCCATAGAAATCTTGCCTTCATCAACAAGTTGTAGTGCCACGCGGAAGGCAGCTTCGGCGGTGCGCTTACCTACGCGAGTCTGAAGGATCCAGAGTTTTCCGCGTTCTACCGTGAATTCGATATCACATAGATCGCGATAGTGATTTTCCAGAAGTGACATCACTCGCTCAAGCTCTTGGAAAGCCTTTGGCTCGCGCTCATTCATCTCAACCAAGGTCATGGTGTTACGAATACCGGCAACCACATCTTCACCTTGGGCGCGATCAAGATAATCGCCGTAGCTACCGTTTTCACCGGTGGCAGGGTTTCTAGTGAAGGCAACGCCTGTTCCAGAATCATCACTGAGATTTCCAAATACCATTGATTGAATATTTACCGCAGTACCTAAATCAGATGGAATGCGTTCACGTTGGCGATAAATTTGAGCACGCTCTGAATTCCAAGAGTGGAAAACTGCTTCCACGGAGCTAATCAGATGCTGGCGTGGATCGGTCGGAAAATCCTTACCGGTCTGTGCTTCAATCTCTCTAATAAGAGCCTGTGACAGGGCTTTTAGGCCAGCTACAGTTAACTCTTGAATGCTATTTACGGAATTTGATTCAATAATTCGAGCTTCAATTTTCTTGAAATCAGCCGGTGGAATGTCGCAGACGATGCGTCCGAACATATCGATGAAGCGGCGGTAGGAATCCCAGGCAAATTTGGCATCACCAGTTTGCTTTGCAAGTGATTCAGCAACTTCGGGAGTCATGCCGACATTGAGAACAGTTTCCATCATGCCTGGCATGGAAAACTTTGCACCAGAACGGACTGAAACTAAGAGTGGATTCTTCGGATCGCCAAATTTCTTATCAAGCATCTTCTCGAGTTCGCGCAGTGCGCTTTCGATTTCACCAGTGAGGGAAGATGGAATGACGCCAGATGCCAGAAATTCTCGACACGCTTGGGTGGTGATGGTAAATCCTGGAGGTACTGGCAGACCCATCCGGGTCATCTCGGATAAATTGGCACCTTTGCCACCGAGGAGATCGGCCATCGAGCGATCTCCGAAGGTGAACGGATAAACCAGCGACGTTGCAAGCATTCACGGATAGTACATGCTTTTAAAAATTGGCGGCCCACGGCCCCGCCCTGCCGGAAGCAGCCTGCTGTTGTAGAGTCGGAGCAGAATTTGCTAACAGGGGAGGAAGCGATGGCCGGCATGAGTCTCTGGGTCTGGGTCATCCTTGGAAATATTGGAGTCTATGTAACGTTCTCAATCGCTTTATTCTTGGTTGTCTTCCGGGCAGCAGATGCTGCAAAGACCAAGTCACTTTCCATCATGATGCAATCAGTTGGCTATGTGATGGCGACCGTTTCGCCAATTGTTCTTGGCAGACTCTTTGACATCACCGGCAATTGGGATCGCGCGCTCTACTTCATCATCGGACTTGCAGCGCTGCAGGTCTTTGTTGCCATTAAGGCCGGATCTAACGAGAAGGTTTAACTCGCAGCGATAATCTGATTAAGCAAGGGTTTACTTTCAGATAGCAGCTGTAGCTGCTGCGACACCATTGCGCGTGCTCGCGGTTGGAAGGCTCCACTATCTCCGCCCACATGGGGGCAGATGATGACGTTCGGCGCAGACCAGAGCGGATGACCTTCGGGAAGTGGTTCTGGATCGGTCACATCTAAACCAGCGGTAATGCGCCCGGTGTGAAGTTCGGCAACGAGTGCGTCGGTGTCGATGATGGCGCCGCGAGCGACGTTAACCAAGGTGGCGCCATCCTTCATCTTCTTGATTCGTTCTGCGTTCATAAAGTTCTTTGATTCAGCGGTCAGTGGCAGAATTAAAATAATGACATCGAGTTTTGGCAGGTACTGGTCAAATTCGGCAATCTTTATTGAGCCATCGCTACCACTTCGCGTGAAGGCAGTTACTTTAGTTTCAAACACCTCTAACAGGGATGCAATCCGCTTGCCGATATGGCCATAGCCAATGATTCCAACGTGTGAGTCAGCAAGTGCTGGCTTTGTTGTGCGCTTCCAGATGCCCTGCTTCTGGTTATCCATAAACTCGGCAAATCCGCGGCGGGCGGCAATCGTTAAACCGACTGCCAGCTCTGAGGTGGAGACATCGTGGATTCCGGTTCCATTACACAGGCTTACTCCTTGTGGAATGTGGGGCAAAATATCTTCGTATCCCGCTTGGTTGTAGTGCACAACCTTAAGGTTTTTCATCTTCGGAATAATCTCAATGGTCTTAAGACCGCCCATATAGCTGGGAACGTAGAATTCAATCTCATCAAATTGCGATGCGGATGGAACAAATCCATCAGTTTCTAGGTGTGTCATGCCGGCGGGAAGAGTGAGATCACTCCATTGCGTCCAGATCTTCATCACTTTATTGATCCCATCTTCTCATTGCGCCGAACTATAACCATTTATCACTATGAGCATGATGACAAAACCTCTGGGCAGATAGAGTGCGACTATGAGCGACTTATCTGCGCAGGTGCGAAAAGCACTCGATGCGGCAGTAGCAGCTATTGGCGGATCAACGCGCGAAGGCCAGATTGAGATGGCCGAAGCAGTTGCGAACGCGCTCACTGATAGACACCACCTCATGGTTCAAGCCGGCACCGGTACGGGTAAATCACTTGCCTACATTGTCCCCGCACTGGTTCATGGTCGAAAAGTGTTGGTAGCAACCGCAACCCTTGCCCTGCAACGACAGTTGGTAGAACGTGATTTGCCAGCGGTTGTGCCAGCGCTGGAAAAAGTGTTAGGTCGCGAAATTACTTATGGAATCTATAAAGGTGTGGGCAACTATGTCTGCCTGCAGAAGATGAATGCCGATGACACCGATCCAGATGGTGAGTTAGTTCTTGAATCTTCATATCTAGAAAAAGATGCCAAGCGTTTGATTGCATGGGCTAAGACACCGGGAGTATCAGGTGATCGTGATGATGCACCGGAGGTAGATCGCAGAGTATGGGCAGCTAACTCTTTATCGGGGCGCGAATGCGTGGGCGCTGATGTGTGTGCCTGGGGCGCGCAATGTTTTGCTGCAAAAGCAAAAGCGAAGGCGCAAGAGGCTGATGTTGTTGTCACCAACCACACCTTGCTTGCCATCGAAATAGTTGACTCGCATCCGATTTTGCCAGAGCGCGATGCTGTTATTTTGGATGAAGCTCACGAGTTTATGGATCGCACCACCCAAGCGGTGACCGAAGAGCTCACATCAGGGCGGGTGCAGAGAGCCGCTGCCATGGCTCGCAAATACTCACCTGGCAAGCCAAGTGAGGCGCTGACCAAAGCTGCCGACTCTTTCCACGATGCGATGGCTGATTACGGTGAAAGTGTGAAGAGTGATGTTGCAGCCCAAGGTCGGCTTGAAGATATTCCCAGTATGTTAGAAGCACCGATTCGAAAGCTTAAGGAGAGCGCAACTGCATTTGTGCAGATACTGAGCGCCGATGATGAAATTATCGATCCTGATAGCAATGCCGAGCGTGCTCGAGTAAAGGGTGCGGTGCAAGAGATTGCAACGACTGCCGGCAAGTTACTCAAGATGGGTGATGAACACGTGCTCTGGTATGAGCCAACATTTTCCACCCTGCATTTAGCACCACTTTCAGTCTCACACGTCTTGCGCAGCAATTTGCTCACTAAGACGCCAGTGATTGCCACCTCTGCCACGTTAACTGTGGGTAATAACTTTGATGCGATGGCGCGCAGTATTGGTTTCGTTGTGGGAACAGATGCTGATGCTGAAAGTGATAGTGAAGATATCGACCCCGCAAATGTGCAGATGCTCGATGTCGGATCTCCTTTTGATTTTGCTAACCAGGGAGTTCTCTATCTGCCAAAACATTTACCGGAGCCAGGCCGTGATGGTCCGAGCAAAGAGGTACTGGATGAACTCGGGGAACTCATTGACGCCGCCGGCGGTCGCACCCTTGCCCTCTTTAGTTCCTGGCGCGGGGTGGAGGCAGCAGATGCCCACTTACGTGAAGTATTAGTTGATTTACCGATTTCGATTATCACGCAAAAACGTGGTGATGCGGTGGGACCACTAGTAGAGCGCTTTGCAAAAGATGAAACTTCTATCTTGCTCGGCACGATGTCACTATGGCAGGGCGTGGATGTGCCGGGAAATTCTTGCATTTTAGTTGCCATTGATCGCATTCCATTTCCGCGCCCGGATGAACCAGTGATGTCTGCGCGTTCATCACTTGCGGATGCATCAGGCGGCAGTGGATTTATGCAGGTATCAGTACCGCGCGCCGCACTCTTATTGGCCCAGGGAACTGGTCGATTAATTCGCAGCATTGAAGACCGGGGCGTTGTGGCAATCCTCGATTCAAGAATTGTCACAAAGCGCTACGGCAGCGTGCTGCTTAACTCAATGCCGCCGCTGTGGCGAACAAGTGATGGGGCAGTGGTGCGCGAATCACTTCGCAGACTTGCCTCAAGTGTGGATGAGTAAGTTACTTAATCGCAATCTTTACTGAGCCATGGCTCATCTGCCACATGCCAGCTTTTTCTGCGGCATGAAAATCAAGTGCGCATATTCCTGGCTTACTTGCCTTCAGAACATTGCCCTTGATTGCGCAAGATTTAGATGAAGTCTTATACATAATTACTTCACCAAAGTTCGATAACTTCGGAAGTGATTTACTCGAACCGACTTTCAGTGATTTAGGCAGTGTGCCAATCTTCTGTGCACCCGGTGTCAGGATGAATGGGAAGTTACCTGTTGCCGCCGCTGTGGTTGCATTTCCGGCTGTTGAATAGCCCAGTGCACATTGACCAGCGCCTTTGAGGGCGGTCAAGACGCCATCGGCATAGGAGCATTCAGGTGTGAGAGAAGTGAAGGTAATTGGTAGCCCTGATTTAGCAGTTGCCACAATCTTGGCAACTGCGCGGTAGGCCAAGTTACTTGGCACATTGCGAACTAGGGCAGTTCCATTAAGAGTGACAGTGATTTCATCAGCGGGAAGTGTTGGCGCTGGGGCACCGGCTCTGAAAGTAATGGGCAAGAACTTATCTTCGGAAGTATCAGTACCAGCTGTTCGATCTAAACGGAAAAAGAGTCCACATTGGGTAGTTGTGCAATCGACTGTGACGCCCTTACCGGTAATGGATCCAGAAATTTTGACCTTAATCGCACCCGTTGAAATGCTTGAGCCCGGCTCTCCGGTTCCGGTTACCCATAACTGATTTACGTCATCACACGTTACCGGGCGAGCAGTACCTACTGGTGCGATGCATTGTTGAATATACATTCCAGCTTTTGTTGGAAACTTAGTGAAACCACCATTAATTGTGTCCCCTGCTGGGTTGAGATTTGTCAGGGGCGCACTTGCGAAGGCAAAGGTTTCTGCCTGCGCTGGTGTTGATATGCCGATGGGGGCAACTAAAGCAATGACGGCAAGTGCGATGAGGGCTTTCTTATGTGCGGTAAACATGTTTCTCCTAGTTTCGTAGTTGATTTACTTCTTAAAGGTGATAGGAATAAAGAGATCGTGGGTGCGATCTCCTTCATGCAGGTGATCTGATCTGACTGTGATGGCGCATTTAACTTGGGTGCAGTCGTGCTTACCAATTTTCTTTGTTACTCGAACTTTCTCAACAAAACGTCCACCAGGTGCGAATGCGATTGCTAGCCCAGTGGCATAAGCAGGTGCGTTAGATGAGATCCAATAAGAAGCATCTCCGATGCCTTCTTTATTAACGCCACCACCACACGGTGTGGGAGGTTGACCTTTCTTAGGCAGCAGGCAGTAAGCGAGATAAATTCCTACAGTTTCATCAAATCCTTTTCCTGATACTGATATCTCTTGTCCACTCTTCACTTTCGTAGCTGATGCACTAAATTTTTGACCATCTGCGCCAACGACAGTGGTGGCAGCCATCGCAGGTGCGGGCAGCGCAGCAGCAATGACGATAACGGCTATTACTACCCACTTCCTACGCATGCTGGCAAGAATAGAGAAGGTGGCACCTAGCTTTATCCGACAACTAGGCCGGAACTTGTCGGCAAAAAATTTGAGAGGATTCATTCATGCGTAAAAAGCAAAATGTGATCACCTTAGGTGTTCTCACAATCACATCTGCTGCGCTCTTACTTACCGGTTGCAGCTCTGCGCAATCAAAGGCAATTGAGATTTCATCGGCGCAAGTGACCACCATCAAAAGTAGTGAAAGTCCGCTAGCGCAGAAAGTTGTGGCACTTGCCAATGGCGCCGGAGAATTAATCTCTGCCATGGGTTTTAAATCAATTCTGATTGGCCGCGATATTGCTAGTACTGATGCAGACCTGACAAAGGTGCCGGTAGTGACATCCGGACACCAAGTGATTGCGGAGAAGATAATCGCCCTCACGCCAGATCTAGTCATTGTTGATAAATCCACTGGCCCGCAAAGCGCGCTCGATGCGTTAGCGGTAGCCGGAATTCGGGTAGTGAAAACGCCAGAGGCATGGACGTTAAGTGATCTGCCGGCAAAGGTTGGCGCCATTGCCGATGCCATCGGGGCGCCAGCAAGTGGGACTGCCTTGAGCGCGGCAATGAATTCATCCCTTGCAAAAATCAGTGCTGCTAAAGGAAAGAGTCGAGTCGTTTTTCTCTATCTTCGCGGTGGCAGTTCCATCTATTTAATTGGTGGCAAAGGATCAGGTGCTGATTCATTAATCACAGCCATCGGGGCGCAAGATGTTGGGGCGGCAACGCTTGCTAATCCATTTAACGCTATGACAAGTGAGCTCATTGCTTCACTGAATCCTGATGTCATTCTGGTGATGAGCAAGGGACTGCAATCAGTCGGTGGCCTCAAGGGATTGGTAGAACTTCCTGGAATTGCGCAAACTGATGCCGGTAAGAATAAGCGAGTGATTGCCGTCGATGATTCACTGCTTCTCTCTTTTGGTCCGCGCACCCCTGATCTATTAAGTAAGTTAAGTGCGGCAATGGCGAAGGCGATGAAGTGATGAAAAAGATTGCGCCACTGATTCTTTTACTTCCCATCATCTCCATTGTTTCCCTATCCCTGGGTGCGACCGAGGTCAGTGAACTCTTTCGATATATTTTCAATCCATTTCTTAATCCAGAGAGCGCTTCCCACCAAATTATTTGGCAGATTCGCGCACCGCGCGTGGGAGCAGCGATTCTGATTGGCGCAGCACTGGGTGTGGCTGGCTGCCTTGCTCAGAGTTCTACCAATAACCCCTTGGCAGATCCAGCAATTCTTGGAACCTCAGCAGGTGCATCACTGGGAGTTCTACTTGGGGTACTGACCAACTTAGTCAGCATTGGCTCAGTCGGCGCTGTTGTCTGCGCAGCGATTGGTGCGATGGCGGCAACGTTGCTGACATTTTCACTCGCTCGCTCTGCCCTGCAGTTAATTACTATCGGCATTGGCGTCTCGGCAATTCTGAGTGCGATAGTGGGGCTCACACTTTCGGCGGTGAGCAGACCAGATGCGCGTTCTATCTCTTTCTGGTCATTTGGTTCACTCTCACTGGTCAGCGCCAAGACGCTCTACGTAGTAGCCCCAGTACTCGTCATCGCTGCGGTGATTGCCTGGAAGATTGCGCCCACCCTTGACCTACTTTCGTTAGGTGATGCATCGGTCAGACACATCGGACATAACGCACAACGCATTCGCTTATCCGCATTTGCCATCTTGGCAGTGCTTGTTGCAGTGACTGTCTCCAGCGTTGGCTCCATTGCATTCTTAGCACTGGCTGCCCCACACATAGCGCGCTACTTATGCGGTCCACGCAACCGGGTGCTGGTTATTTATTCAGGACTCATTGGCGCACTTATTCTCCTCATTGCCGATACCGCAGCACGCGCTGCGATTCCACCATTTGAACTTCCGATCGGTCTTTTAACTTCACTGATTGGTGCACCGATTTTGATACTCACTCTTAAAAAAAGTGGTGACATATGGCGCTAATTACGATTGAGAAAGTCTCCATTGTTCGCGGTGGCAAGAACGTCCTTACCGATTTCAGCGCCAGTATTGAACCGGGGAAGATCACCGCAATCATCGGCCCCAATGGCAGCGGGAAGAGCACATTGCTCGGCGCTTTGGCCGGTGACCTACCTATTGCTTCTGGGATGATCACTATCGCTGGTCGCGATCTAAAGGAGATTTCGGCTGTAGAACAATCACAGCTGCGCAGTGTTGTCTTACAAAATAGAAATTACTGGCTCTCCTACACCGCCCGGGAACTGATCGAAATGGGCCAAGGACCAGCCGAACTTGCGCGCGTGGACGCTGTGATGAAGAGCCTTGATATGACCAGATATGAAAACCAGAGCGTTACTACTTTATCTGGGGGAGAAGCGCAGCGAGTTGAAATTGCGCGGGCGTTGATACGAGATACCCCCATCTATTTATTAGATGAACCCTTATCGGCCCAGGATGTGCAGAGTAAAGCGCGGATTATTGCGCTCTTACAAGAGTTGCGAGATCAGGGGCGAACAGTTTTGGTGATTGCCCATATTGATAAGAGCTCTTTATCCTGGTGTGATCAAATCATCGATACATTGGCGCAATAACGGCCAACTCTTAGCAAAACTGGGATGCAAGGGCAGTCGCGTAACGTCATCAAATTTCACCCAACGCACTTCAAATGATTCATCGTTTAGTTCATGGCCCTCAAGTGATTGATTCGCGCGGGCAATCACTGTGGAGTAACTCCAGCCCTGGTGATCATCGGTAAAGGTGTGAAGCGGCTCTAGATCACCGGGGTTGATTCCAGTTTCTTCTACCGCTTCCCGAATCGCACCTTCCATGATTGATTCATGCGAATCTCGCGCGCCACCCGGAATTCCCCAGGTGTCACCGTTATGCACCCATGGTGCGCGATGCTGCAAGAAGATAGCGCCGTCACGAATAATGAGTAGCCCAGCTGCGCCGTGGACGCCCCAATGTTTGGAGCCACATGCGCATTGGATCCATCCATCTCCATCGCGGGCAGCCATGGTCCTACTTTCTCATATCTATCCACAACCAGCACAATTGCATCGTTTTTCTGCACCTGTGCGATTTACCCTGCCGCGCATGAAGAGATTCCTAATAATCGCATTACTACTGACGACTATTTCACCTTCAGCGCATGCCCAAGATTGCATCGAGCGAGCATGTATTGATGTCTATACCCAGGACGGCAAGATTGTCATTGAAGGGCGCAAAGGAACAGGTGCCGTGCAAAAGAAAGAGGTAGCACCAGTTCCGAGTAAGACCAGAAAACCAATCATCAAGAGAACATTTACCCCACCACCGAAACCAACGGGGAGTGCAAAACCGAAGATTATTACCGCTACTAAAAAACCAATAGTGAAAAAACACATCAAACCCGAAGTAGCCCCCACGGCAACATCGCTGAGTGATAAGTTAATTGAAATTCTGCCCACTGCCGGCATTGCCTATTCCCCTTCATTTCAACCACTGATTAAAGTTCCGGTCTTCTTCTGGTCTGATATTCCAACGATAGTTACCAAAAAGATTGAAATTGTGGGCGAAGTTGTTGAGGTATCACTTAAGCCCACCTTCATCTGGCATTACGGCGATGGCATCTTCTTTATCACTCGCGATGCCGGTGCACCTTTTCCAGATGGACAGATCCAACATGCATATTCCAATCCGGGGCACTACCTCATCCAACTCGTTACAAGTTGGGATGGTGAATTCACCGTGCAAGGTGTGAAAAATCGGATTCCCGGAAAGATTGAATCAGTCTCAATTCTGCCGATCACAGTTGTTGCTGCACCTACTCGTTTCACTCCTGCTACTTCACTTCACCGATAAGAAAGGCTTTCTATGACCACTCTGACTTCACCGCACGATCTGCTCGCTGCTATTCCGTTTCTAATTGGTTACCACCCAAGTAATTCACTTGTTCTAGTTGCACTGAATACCGACTCTGTTGATCAAGATGCCGTTGGCATGGCGATGCGAGTGGATCTGCCCGTGGATCTTTCGTGTGAAAGCTATGACCTGCTTGCCTCACACTTCAAGCGCGAACAGGCTGATGGCGCACTGCTTGTCGCCTACACACCTGCCGAATCAGCAGCTGGTGAGTCAGTACTGATTAATGCCAGTGCTGCACTCATGCGAGCCGGCATTGAGATTAGAGAGTCACTGCTTGTGCAAAGTAATCGCTTTCGTTCACTTCTCTGTATTGATTCAGATTGTTGTCCACCAGAAGGCAGCCCAGTTCCAGAAATTGATTCATCGCGCATCGCTGCTGAGCACGTTATTGCCGGACATCCCATGCCCTTTGCCACTGTTTCTGAGCTGATTCACTCCATTTCTGCACTGCCTTCTGCCGCCCAAGAGTCTTGGTTGAGTGAGGTCAAACAATTCATCATTGCTAGCGATGCGAAAGAGTTAAATCACCTGCAACGAGATGGTGCCACCGCGGTCATTGATTTAGCAGGTGAATATCACGTGGGCAGGGGAGCAGAAGATCGCGAATTGGCTGCCAGGGTTATTGGCCGCATGAGTGATATTCAAGTGCGAGATTTCGCACTGGGTAGTCACAGCCTTGAGAGCGCAGATTCTTACTGGCGGATGTGGCGCGATTTATTAGTCATTGCACCCAATGGTTTTGTCGCCCCCATTGCATCGGTCTTTGCCGCTCTTGCCTATGAACGGGGTGAGGGCGCCCTAGCCCAGAGGGCGCTAGATCGTGCGCTGGCAGATAACCCGAGCTACTCACTAGCGCTGCTACTGCGGCGAGTATTTACGGTGGGCTGGCCAGCGAAATCCTTTACCAAGATGCGGGCAGAGCTACACCCCAAAGTAGTTGCCACAATTTTCGGGTAATATTTGCACTGGTCACGAGTTCTAGTTGAAAGCCCCGGCTGACTAGACGGCAACCCTCCACCGCGGCGGGGTGCTCCGGGTGACGACCAGGCAGAGCTCTTAGCTGCAAGTGCGTGAAGGATTTACCAATGAGCAGAAAAGCTAACTTCGATGTCACCGGTGCGTGGCTAGAAGGTGATGATCCAGGTGACCGTAAATTTATCAAGATTGGTGATTTACTTCTTGAAAATGGCGAAACTCTGCCTGATATCACCATTGCCTATCAAAGCTGGGGAACGTTAAACGCGCAAAAGTCGAATGCAATTTTAGTCAACCACGCCATGACCGGTTGGTCTGATGTTCCAGGATGGTGGCCACAAATGTTGGGTCCCGGGCTGCCATTTGATACCGATAAATACTTTGTGCTCTGTCCCAATGTCATTGGTGGCTGTCAAGGTTCAACTGGCCCAGCAAGTATTGCCCCAGATGGAAAACGTTATGGTTCCCGCTTTCCGATTGTCACTATTCGTGACATGGTCAGCGCCGAGATTGCTTTTAGTGATGCGCTCGGAATTGATAAGTATCTACTTGCAGTGGGTCCGTCTCTCGGTGGCATGCGTTCCCTGGAATGGGCGGTGCAATTACCGGAGCGAGTCAGTGCCATCTGCACCATCGGATCTTCCGCCGTTGCCACCGGGGATCAAATCGGAACATTTTCAGTGCAGATTCAGGCGATTAAATCTGATCCTTACTTCAACGGTGGCGATTACTACGAACAAGAGCGAGGCCCGGTTGACGGCATGGGAATTGCGCGCCGGATTGCCCATCTGACATATCGCACCGAATCTGAGATGGATGTGAGATTTGGTCGCCAATTACAAGGAGATGAGACTGGGCGCTATGCCGTGCAGTCATATCTAGACCATCAGGCCAATAAGCTGGCAAAACGCTTTGATGCCAATACCTATATCGCTTTAACTGATGCGATGAATTCGCACGATATCGGCCGGGAGCGCGGTGGCGTGGTCAAGGCCCTGGCCAGCGTGAAGGTTCCGGTAGTAGTTGTCTCCATCGATACTGATCGCCTATTCGTACCTCGACTTCAGGTTGAGATTTCAGAGCTGGTTCCGACCGCCGAGCCGCCGATTGTCATCAGTTCCGAGTTCGGCCATGACGGATTTTTGGTGGAGAGTGAAGCCATGGGCGCTGCTATTCGCCACGCCTTGCATGTTGCGGGTACAATATAGGTACTACTTCGAGCAGTTCGAAGAAAAACCAAAAGGACAATTGTGGCTCGATTTAGTGCGCTCAAAAACAAGGCAAAGAGCAAGAAAGCTGCTCCAGCAAAGAAGACCGCTGCGAAAAAAAGGGCTGTTGCTAAAAGGGGCGTAGCCAAGAAAGCACCGGCGAAGAAGGTTGCAGCTAAGCCGGTAAAGCCGGCAAAGATTGAAATTAAGAAAGAACTCACTGTAAAAGAGATCCAGCAGCTCGTTGATTTAAAGAAGTCTATTGCGCGCCAGAAAGAGATTATCAATTCTCTTGCTGCAAGTGGCATTGATAATTATCGCAAGGCGGTCAAGAAAGAATTTATGCCGTTGGCACTTGAAGCTCGCGCATTAGACGTTGAGATTCCAGAGGCAACAGAGAAGGCTCGCAAAGCTGGCCTCGGTGCTCCAAGTCGCATTCTTTCAAAGGCGCAGCTAGCCCTGATTGCCCCAAAGGTCGAGCCGAAGTCAGATAGTGCCAAGAGTGAGAAAGTCGCCATTGTGCTCGATGAAGATGGCAATGAAATTGTTGTCGAAGAAGTTGAATTAGAAGATGTTGAGACGCTGATTGCAGAAGCATCAGAAATTGTTGATGCTGAATCAGATGGTAAAGATCAGCCACGTGTTGTCACCCTATCGGATGAGACTAAGAATGAAGCGGGCTCATTTACCCTCCTTGACTCTGATGCCGATGATGAAGAAGAAGATAAGAACGAACGTGAGAAGCATAAGAAGGATCTCAAGAATGTAAATCTCGTCCTGGAAGCCATTAACGGCAAGATTCAGGGAGTAGAGCTTCCACCGAAGAGCAATATTGATCAGGTGGAGGCAAAGGCGCTGACCTTTAAGCAGATTCAACAGCAATTTGCGATGAGCACCTTTAATGAGAAGTCCGCAAAACTCATCGCCGAAGCGGTTAATCAGGGCCACTTAAAGAACCTAGAAGATTTGCAGTACTTCTTTAACGAGCAAGCTCGATTTATTCAGATTGAAATCAAGCGCCTGCCGCCAGAACAGACAGTTCTTACAGCTGGTGCGACCGCAGACCCAGTAAAGGATTACCTGAAGCAGATCGGTCGCGTGGCACTTCTTAATGCCGAACTTGAAGTTGAACTTGCTACTCGCGTTGAAGCTGGGCTCTTTGCTGAAGAAGCTTTGAAGCACACTAAGAAGCTAGAGAAGAAGATGAAGCGCGAGCTGGAGTGGATTGTCGAAGATGGAAAGCGCGCCAAGAATCACTTGTTGGAAGCAAACCTTCGGCTAGTGGTCTCACTTGCTAAGCGTTATACCGGTCGCGGCATGCTCTTTCTTGATCTGATTCAAGAAGGAAACCTCGGTCTTATCCGCGCAGTAGAGAAGTTTGACTACACCAAGGGTTACAAGTTCTCTACCTATGCCACCTGGTGGATCCGACAGGCAATTACCCGCGCCATGGCAGATCAGGCTCGCACCATTCGTATTCCAGTACACATGGTTGAAGTAATTAATAAGTTAGCTCGGGTGCAGCGCCAGATGCTGCAAGATCTGGGGCGCGAACCGACACCGGAAGAGCTGGCAAAAGAACTTGATATGACACCGGAGAAGGTGGTCGAAGTTCAGAAGTATGGCCGCGAACCAATTTCACTTCACACCCCACTGGGCGAAGAAGGAGACTCTGAATTCGGAGATCTCATTGAAGATTCAGAGGCGGTAAAGCCAGAGGAGTCAGTGACCTTTACTATCTTGCAGGAGCAGTTGATGCAGGTGTTGGGCGGTCTTACCAACCGCGAAGCCGATGTCATTAAAGCTCGTTATGGACTTACTGATGGACAGCCTAAAACTCTTGATGAAATCGGCAAGGTTCACGGTGTTACGCGTGAGCGTATTCGCCAGATTGAATCTAAGACGATGTCAAAGCTGCGCCACCCATCTCGTTCGCAATCACTGCGCGATTATCTGGATTAACACCAGATGGCCGATGCCCAAGCCTTTATCAATCCTAAGAGCGGATCTATTCGCATCACTGGGGTAGTAGAGCTAGTCGATGCTGATGGCAAAGTGCTTGAAACTATCGAGAATCCAAAGTTCTGCGGTTGTGGTCAATCAAAAGAAAAACCCTTTTGCGATGGTTCGCATAAGGGCATTCTTAAAGAGTAATTACTTAACTTCAACCAACTTCTCTGACTCATCCTGAATCGCTGCAGCTACTGCCTTTAGCTTTTCCGCATATTCCTTGCCGTGATGGGCACAGAACATGAGTTCGCCACCATTGAGCAGAGTTGCACGCACGTAAGCTTGTGCACCACAACGATCGCATCGATCGAGGGCATTTAGAGGTGTGGATTCGAGGATTACTTGCTCGGTCATCGCGCTCTCATTTCGCTTAGTGGGAAGTTTTCTACTTCTATGGAACATCATGCCAGTTCTCTTTATTCCCCGCAGGAGATATTGATTCCAATTGTGTTAATTTTTAGCAATCTGAGCGCATAATCACCTATTTTTAGGGGATATCTCACCCAATTACCAATATTTGAGATGTCCCGGCGCGCTTGCGCAGATGCGAAGCATTCGCTGGCTAACCTTTGCCACCGTGGCGGACGAATTGGACTTTACCCCTGAGGTGGATGCTAAGGATAGCTATACCGCTAAAGATCTCGCAGTCCTTGAAGGACTAGACGCAGTTCGCAAGCGCCCGGGAATGTATATCGGTTCAACCGATTCGCGCGGATTACAACATTGCCTCTGGGAAATTATTGATAACTCAGTTGATGAATCACTGGCGGGTCACTGTAAGAAAATTGAAATTAATCTTGAATCAGATGGTTCGGTTGAAGTTCACGATGATGGTCGTGGAATTCCAGTTGATAAAGAACCTAAGACTGGCCTTACCGGTGTTGAAGTTGTCTTAACCAAGCTCCATGCTGGTGGAAAATTCGGTGGTGGTTCCTATGCCGCATCCGGTGGTCTCCATGGTGTGGGCGCATCTGTTGTCAACGCATTGGCCGAACGCCTTGATGCTGAAGTAGATCGCAACGGCAAGATTTACTGGATGTCATTTAAGCGTGGTGTTGCTGGAATATTTGATGGCGATGGACCCAAGGCTGCCTTCACACCGCAATCTGGTTTGCGCACCATTGGAAAAGTTTCAGCCAAGGTAACTGGCACCAGGATTAAGTGGTGGTCAGATCGCCAAATCTTTTTAAAAGATGCCGAGCTTGACCTCGATGATGTCTATGCCAGAGCTCGCCAAACTTCATTTCTTGTGCCAGGGCTCTCCATTACCGTTAACGATAACCGTAAGAAGGAAAAAACCACTCAGACCTTCTTCCATAAGGGTGGCATCTCCGAGTACTGCGATTTCTTGCAACCAGATACCGCTGTTGGTGAAGTTATTCGCATTTATGGCAGCGGCCATTATCAAGAGACGGTGCCAGTACTAGATGACAAGGGCCATATGGTCTCAACCGATGTTGAGCGCGATATGGAAGTTGATATCGCGATGAAGTGGGGCGAGGGCTTTGACACAACCCTGCACTCCTTTGTAAACATCATTGCCACCCCCAAGGGCGGCTCACACGTATTGGGCTTTGAGCGCGCCATCACTAAGGCCTTTAATGAAGCGATGCGCAGCGCCGGAATTCTAAAGAAGAACGAGGCCGATGTCATTAAAGACGATGTCATGGAAGGTCTGACCGCAGTAGTGACCGTTCGAATGTCAGAGCCACAGTTTGAAGGTCAGACCAAGGAAGTCCTCGGAACCGCAGCTGCGACCAAGATTGTCTCCACAGTTGTTGCCGATAAGTTAAAGGAATTCTTTGCAACGACTCGTCGTATTGATAAGGCAAATGGCAAGTTGATCATGGAAAAGATTGCCGGTGCTTCTCGCACCCGTATTAGTGCTCGTGCTCATAAGGATCTGCAGCGCCGTAAGAACGCGCTGGAATCATCATCTCTTCCGACAAAGCTCTCTGATTGCCGCTCCGAAGATGTCACACGCACTGAGCTCTTTATCGTTGAGGGCGATTCCGCGCTGGGGACAACAAAGGCGGCCCGTAACTCTGAATTCCAAGCGATCTTGCCTATTCGCGGCAAGATACTCAATGTGCAAAAAGCATCGCTATCCCAGATGCTAGATGATAAAGAGTGTGGCTCCATCATTCAGGTCATCGGTGCTGGCTCTGGCAAAACATTTGAGCTAGATGATGCTCGCTATGGCCGCATTATCTTGATGTCAGATGCGGACGTTGATGGTGCACATATTCGTTGCCTACTACTTACTTTGATGTATCGCTACATGCGCCCGATGCTCGATGCTGGCCGGGTCTTTGCTGCAATTCCACCACTGCACCGCATTGAAACAATGGGTGTGGGCGGCAAGAAGGGTGAGTACATCTACACCTACTCAGATGATGAGATGAAGCGAATTACGGCAGATTTAAAGAAGACCGGCAAGCGTTGGAAAGAGCCGATTCAGCGCTATAAGGGTCTGGGTGAGATGGATGCAGATCAGCTACGCGAGACCACTATGGATCCAGATGCCCGCACGCTGCGCAGAATTACCGTGCCAGATGCCGAAGCGGCAGAGAAGATGTTTGAGCTTTTGATGGGATCGGATGTGGCACCCCGTAAAGAATTTATTGCAACGGCTGAAATTGATCGCGAGCAGATTGACGCTTAGTTCTTAACACCGGGTTGGGGTTTGAGTCCCTCACAACCCACCACAGTTTGAGTAGTTCCTCAAAAAATCGGCACTACTTCTTCTTAAATCCCTTTGGACACTTCGCATTGGGTCCAGTGACTTTCTTTGTCAGTTTGCCTTTTACGCAGTTTATTGAAGTAGTTGGCTTACTGGTCGAACTCTTGATAACTGCAACTTGCTGGGTGACAAAATCTTCAGCTTGCTTAATTAAATCTAAGTGCTTGAAGACTGGAGAAATAAAACCCATCTCTCGTGGGTGTTTTTCATTTGCAGGTGCATTAGTTGCCCCGCAGGCATAGAAATTCATGCCAGTTGAAATTCCTTGCCCAACATAAAGTACTTCCCCTTTGTAGGTGGTTGTAAGCCCACCACCAGAGTCACCAGGACACCCTGAAAGATTTGTTAATAATGTTTCATTCGCTAATTCGATGAGCCCTTGTCCTTGCAGCCAGGGAAAATCAGACTTAGGAGCCAAGTTGGATTTATTTATTCTAGGAAGCTCACTTGGACTTTTATTTGGATTATTCCGATCCTCAGGACATGGATTCTTCTGCCCGGGCGCACAACGATCTCGATACTCACCGTATCCATGCCAAGCTACCTCTGCTCGTGCCTTTACTAATTCAGCCTCAATTTCTGCAGTCATTAACTTTGCTGGAGAGACGGTAGCTAAATCTCTATCCAATACAAGAACAATAAAATCGTTAAGGGTCCAACCTGTTGATGATTTTTTATAGTCACCCACAAAAGTCCTAATAACCTTTGCTCTACCTTCAGCATCCTTAGTTGAAGAGTTAGGTTTACCCACTGTTATGTACTTCGGCTCAATCAAAATGCGATCACCATTGTTATCAAAACGGTAATGGGCGTGTGCAGCGCTAAAGACGATACGTGGTGAATATAAGAATCCACTCCAACCGGCCATCAAGTTAACTTCTGAGGGGCCCTGCTGCCCAAAGATTGGAACTGCTCGGGGGTTATCGAGATTAATTGGTGCATTTAATCCAGCTTGAGCGACAGGGGTGGAAGAGAAAATCAGCGCACTCATAGCCAAAAGGGATAGAGCAACTTTGCGCATAACTCAAAGTACCAGCAAGTCTTTCTCAGTCAAGAGTATTGAAGAGCCCAAACTCTCGAGAGTCCCGCACAACCCACAATCGGCTGTAAATGGTGGTGGTTAATCGATACTGACTAAGTCGAAGTACTCCTCTTTCCAAATATCTTCATCACCATCAGGTAACAAAATCACTCTTTCAGGCTTGAGTGCCTGTACGGCGCCCTCATCGTGAGAGACCATGATGACTGCGCCTTGATATTCACCTAAGGCTCCCAAGATCTCTTCACGGGAAGCTGGATCTAAGTTATTTGTTGGCTCATCAAGTAAGAGAACATTTGCCGCAGAGACGACCAGAGTGGCCAGGGCTAAACGAGTTCGCTCACCACCAGAAAGTACATTGACTGGCTTATGAACATCGTCTCCCACAAAGAGGAATGAACCGAGCACGTTACGCGCTTCTGGTTCACGAAGGTCATCTTTAGAGGACATCATGTTTTCCAGAATAGTTCGCTCGAAGTCGAGCATTTCATGTTCCTGGGCGTAGTAGCCGAGCTTGAGACCATGTCCATGTTCGACTTTGCCGGTATCAGATTCAAGTTGGTTGGCAAGAATTTTTAGTAGCGTTGTTTTTCCAGCACCGTTTAGGCCCAAGATCACAACGCGCGAGCCCTTATCAATCACACAAGATACGTCGGTGAAGATTTCAAGTGAGCCATAGTTCTTTGATAGCTCTTCTCCCGACAGGGGAGTCTTGCCACATGGGGCAGGAGTTGGGAAGCGAAGTTTTGCCACCTTATCTTTGACCCGCACATCATCCAGAGATGATCGTAGTTTTTCGGCGCGACGTAACATGCCTTGGGCAGCAGTTGCCTTCGATGCCTTGGCGCGCATCCGCTCGCCTTGCTTTTGCAAGATTTCTGCTTTCTTCTCAGCGTTAGCGCGCTCTTTCTTGCGGCGGTGCTCATCTTGTTCACGCTGTAAGAGGTATTGCTTCCAACCTAAGTTATAGACATCTATGACATTTCGATTGCCATCGATGTAGAAGACTTTATTGACTACTGTTTCAATCAGGTTCACATCGTGGGAGATGATGACGAGGCCACCTGAGTAATTAACGAGGTAGTTTCGAAGCCAGATGATCGAATCAGCATCTAAGTGGTTTGTCGGCTCATCGAGCAGAAGTGTTTCAGCGCCAGAGAAGAGAATGCGAGCAAGTTCGATACGTCGGCGTTGACCACCGGAAAGAGTGTCGAGTTGATTGTTAAAGACTGCCTCGGAAACGCCAAGAGAGTGTGCAATTGCTTCGGCTTCAGCAGTTGCGGCATATCCGCCGGCTGCGCTGAATTCAGCATCTACTCGGGTGTAACGCTCGAGCGCTTTTTCAAGTTCGGCGCCTTCAGTAGTAGACATCTCGTGCTCTACTTGCGCCATACGGATAGCAATTTGGTCTAGATCGCGCGCAGATAAAATCCTGTCTAGCGCGGTTCCTTGATCTTCACCCGTGCGTGGATCTTGCGGCAGATAGCCAATTTTTCCGGTGCGCTGAACGCCACCGCCTGCAGGAAGGGTTTCACCTGCGAGGACTTTTGCGAGAGTGGATTTACCAGCGCCATTACGCCCAACGAATCCGATTCGATCCCCATTGTTGATACGTACTGTGACCCCTGATACCAAAAGGCGTGCACCAGCACGGAGTTCAAGAGCGGTTGTTGCAATCATTTGGGCGTATCTTCCCACAGTATTTACCTTGGCATTTCGCGCCCCGTACACTCAGAACCATGTTTAACCTCACGCTCCTTGCACTCCTATTGATAGCCCTCGTATTTCTTGGATATCAGATTCGATTGAGCAGGAAACTGGGTGCCAAACTCAACCAACTCATCAAAAGTGAGAAAGAGCTGCGAAAGAGTGTGCGCGAAGTAAATATCACAGCCCGCGCCGATTATCGACAGAGTGAGTCCTATGCGCAGTTACTGAACTTGCTTGCACTCGATGCACCTATTCCGCCAACACGTGGCTGGGCAGCTTCTCCTGATGTGCTTCTTACCTTGGTGCACAGCGCACGTAGTTCTGATGTTCGCACCATTGTTGATTTAGGATCTGGTGTTTCTACGCTGGTCCTTGCCAAGAGCGCTCCACATGCTCGCGTGATCAGCATTGATAATTCACCAGAGTATGCGGCCAAGACTCAGCTATTACTTGATAGCCATGGAATAACCAATGTAGAAATACGTGTGGCACCATTTGCCCCACATGTATCAGGTAATAGTTGGTATGAGACATCAGTATTTACTGACATCACCGAGATTGATCTGCTCTTTATTGATGGGCCGCCAGCAACGGGCGATGGCCAAGGGCGTCACCCAGCCTTTACCGAGCTACTCAAGAAACTCAGCGCTAAGGCAGTTGTTGTTCTAGATGATGCTGGGCGCGATGGCGAGAAGGAGTTAGCGAATAAGTTTGCTGCTGGAATTTCGACACATCTGGTGGAATTTCTTGATCACGAAAAAGGTACAGCAGTAATCCGACCTAAGTAATTTACTCTTTCCCGATTCGGGTGCGTCGTGGTGTGGCAAATGCCTTACTTACCGCAGTGAGCTCATCGGAGACCTGCTTGCGGATTGCTTCCTCGCTCTTGAGCAATGTAGCAAGGGCTGCAATGACCCCTTTGAGCTCTTTTGATTCAGTCTCAAGTTCGAGCTTGCTCATCTTGGTCAGCCGGCGCAGCGGCATATCTAGAATATAAGTGGCTTGTTCGTCGTTGAGTTTGAAACCTTTAATCAACGCTTCTTTAGCAGCCGGGGCATCATCGCTACCGCGAATAATCTTGATGACCTTATCGATATCGATAATTGCTTTGAGAAGTCCATCAACGAGTGAGAGTCTGTCTTCCGCCTTTGCTTTACGAAATTCGGAGCGGCGGCGCACAACTTCGATGCGGTGATCGATAAAGACCTGCAGCAGTTCTTTCAAGCCAAGTGTTTGTGGCTTGCCCTTGACCAGCGCTACTGCGTTGATTGCAAAAGCATCTTCCATCGGAGTGAGCTTGAAGAGCTTTTCTAGAACATCTTCTGGCTCAAAACCATTCTTGAGTTCAATGACAACATTGGTGCCGGTCTGACCATCAGTAAGGTCGATGATGTCGGAAATTCCTTGAATCTTCTTCGCTTTGGCAAGGTCTGCAATACGTTCCACAACTTTTTCAGGGCCGATATTAAATGGCAGTTCTTTGATAACAATTCCCATTTTGCGAGATGTGACCTTGGAAATCTCGGTGGTTGCGCGCACTTTAAAGGAACCTTTGCCGGTGGCATAGGCTTCGCGAACACCTTCCAGGCCAACAATTTCACCACCAGTAGGAAAATCAGGTGCCGGCACATGCTTCATCAATTGATTAAGCGTTGCCTTGGGATTATCAATCAAGAACTTGGTCGCAGCGATTACTTCACCTAAATTGTGGGGGGCCATATTTGTCGCCATGCCTACGGCAATTCCAGAACCACCGTTAACAAGCAGGTTAGGAAATGCGGCCGGCAGAACAAGTGGTTCTGCTAATTGACCGTCATAGTTCGGACCGAAATCAACGGTGTTCTCATCTGCTTCAGCCACCATCGCCATTGCAGTGGGGGCAAGGCGCGCTTCGGTATAACGCATCGCAGCTGGACCAGCATCGAGTGAGCCAAAGTTTCCATGGCCGTCAATCAGTGGCAGTTGCATAGAAAAAGACTGCGCCATGCGAACAAGTGCGTCATAGATTGCTGAGTCACCGTGTGGGTGCAACTTACCCATTACTTCACCAACAACACGCGCGCTCTTTACATGACCACGTTCAGGGCGAAGACCCATATCTGCCATCTGATGCAGGATTCGGCGATGTACTGGCTTTAAACCATCACGTGCATCAGGAAGTGCGCGTGAGTAAATAACGGAATAGGCATATTCAAGAAATGATTCTGACATTTCGGATGAGACATCAATATCAACGATCTTGCCTGGAAATTCGCCCGGCTTTGGTCCGGCCAGCTTTGCCGTCTTTTTGGGAGCTGCTTCCTTCTTCGTTGCCATGGCGCGTATTCTGCCAAGGCATTGTGCTAAATCTTGGTACCTACACGCCTTCGGAGGCCATGAGTTAGCACTCATGAGAAGATACCTCGGTGCACTTGTCGCAAATCATGCCATCAATCTTTTCTTCACTGGGGCTAGCAAGTGCAGCAGATTCAATCAGTGCCGGGCAATCTCCATCAGGTCGTGAACTCCTCTTTCTGATCGATGGCTTTGGCGCAGATGCATTAGCAACGTATGCAACTGTGGCACCGACTCTTGCTTCACTGGTGGCCCATGCCACCGTGCAGACATCATTTCCCTCAACAACTGCAACGAGTCTGGCAACTCTGACGACAGGTGAAATGCCTGGCACCCACGGAATGCTCGGTTACACCGTGCAAGTTCCGCGCAGTGGGGGACGAATACTGAACACACTTAAATGGGATGAACGTGTGGACCCAGTTATTTGGCAGCCAGTTCCCACGCTCTTTGAACGAGGAATGGCAGCTGGAATTACAACTACACACGTGGCGGCTAAACGATATGAAAACTCTGGTTTTACGCGCGCTGTCTTTCGCGGGGCGCATTACAAGGGTGCAAATATCACCAGTGATTTATTAAAAGAGACAATCGATGCACTCAAAGTGAGCCCCTCATTTGTCTATCTCTATGTCAATGATCTTGATTCAGCCGGGCACTCAGATGGCGTGGGCTCGGATAAATGGCTGGCTGCGCTGACAAGTATTGATCAACTAGTGGCGCTGCTCATTGAGCAAGTACCGCGCGGAACCAGAATCTGGGTCACTGCAGACCACGGAATGATTAACGTGGGCGAGAAAGTTGTGCTGGGACAAGACAATGAATTACTAACTGATATTGCCGTCATTGCTGGCGAGCCTCGAGCCCGCCATTTATATTTGGGACAGAAGGCTGATTCACCGCAGGCTTTGTCTGAAGTAATTAATAGATGGGGTGAATTCTTTGGCGAGAAAGTAACGCTGCACTCTCGCGCTACGGCAATTGCATCAGGACTCTTTGGCGCCGAAGTTTCGCAAGCTGCGGCAGAGCGCGCAGGTGATGTGATTGCTATTGCTCAAGATGGCCTGGTCTTACTTGATCCGGAGCGGGCAGATAAAGAGGGCGAGATGGTGGGCCATCACGGTGGAGATTCGGAAATTGAGAGTTCGGTACCGCTCTTAGTCAGAGTTGCTGACTAGTTCTCTTCTGGTTTTTCTTCTGTTTTGTGACCAAACATAATTTCATCCCATGATGGAACTTTTGCTCGAGCGGTAATTCCATCTTGGGAGTCTGCTGGTGTGGGAGTCTCGCGAATGACTGCAAGACGAGGAGTTTCAATCTTCTCTACTGGAGCCTCCACTGGAAGTGTTTCAAGAATCTCGGCAATACGTGAGGGATGAGTAGGTTCAGAGTGGATGATTCCAGATGAGACTGGTTGCGCTGGCGCATCTTCATCAATGAGCCACGCACCATTAGCATCGCTGGCATCTAGTGCGCGGCGAGCTAAATCAAAGTTCCAGGTGGCAACACCGTTGCCATCGCGATTTGGGTATGAGAGCTCGATATGCCAGGAGCCATCGAGAAGGCGCCAGGTGTTCCAGGAAAGCTGATCAATATCAACACCTCGCGGGGCAAGTTTGGCAATTAAAACATCGGCAAATGTCATTTCAATGCGGTGAACATCTTTACGCATCACTAGTTCACGTGCGCGATCAAGGATGTATTCGCGCTCTTGCATGATGGGACCAGAGAATCGTTCTACTTTTTCAAGAGTGAGGTGGCCTTCGCGAGCGACTTGTTCCATGCTCTCACCGGCACGTAGTCGACGCTGAATCTCTTTTACCGACATCGTTTCGGTGGCATCGACACTCGGAACTGAGGTCAGACGTTGTTGATTAACCGTTGCACGAAGTGTGTCGCTAATCCGAAGTGAGAACTCGCCACCCTGGTTATCAACGAGTGATAGATGGCTACCATCGTCAGATTTGCCGGTAAGGCGAAGCTCGGTCATGAGGTGAGAATATCCGATAGGGGAGCATTTTCTAGATAGCTAGAGCCCCTAAGATGCGAGTATGTATGCACAATTGTTGTCCTTGGCCCAGAAAGTCGGCGCCGAAGCCGGGGCGCTTTTGCTGGATCGACCATTGGCATTTGAAGTTGAATCCAAGTCAACGGCAATCGATATCGCCACCCAGATGGATATCAAGGCTGAGAAATTTATTGTGCAATCACTGCTTGCCGCCCGCCCTGATGATGGAATTATTGGAGAAGAAGGAGCGAGCATCGAGGGAAGTTCAGGAATTACCTGGCTTATCGATCCACTCGATGGCACCGTCAACTATTTCTATGGCCTTCCCGGCTGGAATGTTTCGATTGCAGCCAAAGATAGCAATGGCGTCATTGTGGGTGTTGTCACTGCGCCAACCATTAACTCAACTTGGTGGGCAACCCGGGGCGGTGGTGCGTTTTATAACTCGCATCCAATTCGCTGTAATGAGCCGATTGAATTAGATCGCGCACTGATTGCAACCGGATTTCAATACGATGTGGCACATCGCGTGACTCAGTTAGCAGACTTTGCAAAGTTGGTTCCTGTTGTGCGCGATATCCGTCGCAATGGCGCAGCTGCAGTTGATCTCTGTCATGTGGCAATGGGCGCTATCGATGGCTATTACGAGGCCGGGCTTAAGGAATGGGATTGGTCTGCCGGTGGATTAATTGCCCGTGAGGCTGGCGCAACATTTGCCCAATATGGAGCGGTGCCCCAACAAATCACGGTGGCCGCTGGCCCGCATCTGCACCAGCAGCTGGTGGCAACTCTCGGTTTCTCCGCGTAATTTGCTGGGGTAGATAGCCGATTTACGCTCAAGGCCCCTTCTATGGCAAGATAGCCCATCTGCACGGCGATATCCGTGCTTAATTGATTAGGTAATGAACAGGACCATAAAGATGAACATTCTCGACGTAGTAGATGCTGCCTCACTCCGCAAGGACATTCCACAGTTCCGTGCTGGCGATGAGCTTAAGATCCACGTCCGCGTTATCGAAGGTAGTAAGTCACGCCTTCAGGTATTCCAGGGAATTGTTATTGGTCGCCAAGGTGAAGGTGTCCGCGAGACATTTACAATCCGTAAAGTTTCATACGGCGTTGGCGTAGAGCGCACCTTCCCAGTTCACACACCAGTTATTGAAAAGATTGAACTAGTAAAGAAGGGCGATGTACGTCGCGCCAAGCTTTACTACCTCCGCGACCTTCGCGGTAAGGCAGCAAAGATTCGCGAAAAGCGCGATGGCATTGAAGGCTACGGCGATGGAATTCTTTCCACTCCAATTGCTGAAGTTCCGGTAGTTGTAGAAGCAGTGGTTGAAGCCCCAGTGGCAGAAGAGGTCGTAGTGGCCGAGCCAGTTGCAGAAGCAGTGGTTGAAGAAGTTGTAGCAGAAGCAGTTGCTGAAGAACCAGCTACTGAAGAAAAGCCTGCCGAGTAACTTCACTCATATGTCACGCAAGGGCTCAGTCCTTCGTGAGTTCCCGATTCTTGTAATCGTTGCGCTCGCTGTTTCACTTCTAATCAAGACAATCCTTGTTCAATTCTTCTTCATTCCGTCCGGCTCAATGGAGAACACACTCCAAATCCAAGATCGGGTGGCAGTTAATAAACTCCCCATTATCTCCAAAGATATAAACCGTGGCGATGTTGTCGTCTTTAGAGATCCGGATAATTGGTTGCCAGAACCATTTTCTGCTGATGAAAATAGAATTGTGGCCAAGATTAAAGAGGGGCTCGTCTTAGTAGGCGTGCTTCCTAATCCAGCAAAGCAATACCTGGTAAAACGTGTGATTGGTGTGGCTGGAGATAACGTCATCTGTTGTTCCAAGAGTGGCAAACTGACAATTAATGGCAAAGAGACAACTGAGCCTTATATCTTTGCTGGAAATAAAGCCAGTGAATTGGACTTTAATATTAAAGTTCCAGAAGGCAAGATCTGGGTGATGGGCGATCATCGCTCAGCATCTGCTGATTCTCGTTATCACCAAGATGATGTCAATAATGGGTTTGTTCCAGTATCAAGAATTACTGGTCGCGCCTACGCCATTATCTGGCCGATAAAAAATATCGGCATCATTTCATCTCAAAACCCAATTAAGTAACGCAACCGGATGAAGGCATCTCGATGAAAGCTATTGAGGAGTTACTTCAGGCCGCAGGTATTTCTCCCATCGCCGGTGTTGATGAGGCAGGACGTGGCCCATGTGCTGGACCACTTGTGATTGCAGCAGTGATTCTGAATGATCCATCGGCACCAGAGTTGGCCGCGGTGCGAGATTCAAAAGAGATTTCCGAGAAGAAGCGGGAAGAGTTATTTGATGTCATCATGGAATTGGCTGCAAGTGTGTGTGTCATTCGGGTCTCGGTGCCAGAAATTGATGAACGCGGTGTGCACGCA